>FWWL01003292.1_pt1 | contig 17152 bp, 17 predicted proteins | sample 2228331 | NCBI WGS metagenome assembly FWWL01 (sample SAMEA103939775, study PRJEB20133) | metagenome
CGCCCTCCAGCACATCGTCTCCCAGGGGGGCCCGGCGCATGGCCTCATACATGGCCTCCGTGGGGAGGGTCACCGTATCGCTACGGAGGTCTATGACCTTCACCGGTCGCGGGGGCGCTCCCAAAGGGTGTGGTAGTGGCCACTGCCCCGGATGGCGGCCAGGAGCTCTCGTCGTTCCTCCACCAGGAGCTGGCGGTAGACCTCCTCGGCCTTGGCCTCCATCTCCGGCCCCCCCAGGGCCACCAACCGCTCCACAATGCGGTCCCAGAGGCCCGAGAGGCGGAAGGTGTCCACCGTCGTCCGATGCCACATGAAGGCGATGATCTTGTCCGGGAGGGGGAAGCGGGGGCGCAGGCGCTTGAGGCTCTTGTACCGCTCCTCCAGGGAGCCCGCCCTGGGCACTACGGCGATGAAGGGGCCTTCGGAGGGGCTGGTGCGGAAGTCCACCAAAAGCCGCTTGTCCAGGACGGCGAACCGCACCACCAGCACCTCCGCCCCCTGGATGGCCCGCACCGCCTCGTCCATGTCCAGGCCAAAGTCGTCCATGCCTCCACCCCTAGCTTATCCATTTTCCCACGCCCTGCCGAGGCTTACAAGGCGAGGCCTAAATTGACCGCCCCTTCCGGACAGTGCTAGCCTGGGCATAGCCCGGAGGTGAGGGCGGTGACCGTGGTGCGGGTGGCCCTGGCCCAGATGAACCCCACGGTGGGGGACCTGGAGGGCAACGTGCGCCAGATCCTTCAGTATGTGGAGGAGGCCCGCGCCCTGGGGGCAGACGTGGTGGCCTTCCCCGAGCTGGCCCTCCCCGGTTATCCGCCCGAGGACCTGGTCCTGCGCCTGAACTTCGTGCGGGACAACGTGCGGGCCCTTATGGAGATGGTGCCCGCCTGCCGGGGCATCACGGCCATCGTGGGGTTCATCGACCAGCCTTCGGCGCGGGGGGGTCTGGACGACGACGTTTACAACGCTGCCGCCGTCATCCACGACGGCCGCCTGGCCGGCGTCTACCACAAGCAGCGCCTGCCCAACTACGGGGTGTTCGACGAGGTGCGTTACTTCCAGGCCGGCAAGGAGTGCCCGGTGTTCACCCTGGGCTCCGTGGGCATAGGGGTCAACATCTGCGAGGACATCTGGTACCCCGGCGACCCCACCCGCACCCAGGCCCTGGCCGGGGCCCAGGTGATCATCAACATCAACGGCTCCCCCTACCAAATGGGCAAGCGGGCCTTCCGAGAGCAGATGGTGGCCACCCGCGCCTCGGACTACGCCGTGGCCGTATGTTATGTCAACATAGTGGGGGGCCAGGACGAGCTGGTGTTCGATGGGGGGAGCATGGTGGTGGACGCCCAGGGCCATGTCCTGGCCCGGGCCCCCCTTTTCGAGGAGGCGCTGCTGGTGTGCGACATCGATGTGGCGGACATCATGCGCCTGCGCCTGCGCGACCCTCGCCGGCGCATGGAGAGGCTCCAGGCCCAGGTAGAGGCCCCGGTGGTGGCCCTGGGCCCGGGCCCCCGCGCCGACAGCCGTCCTCCCCTAGCGCCCTGCCTGGCCCCACCTCTCCCCCTGGAGGAGGAGGTGTATCGGGCCTTGGTGGTGGGCACCCGGGACTACGTGCGCAAGACCGGCTTCCGCGAGGTGCTGGTGGCCATGTCTGGGGGCATCGATTCCAGCCTGGTGACCTGCATCGCCGCCGATGCCCTGGGCCCCCACAACGTCACCGGGGTCAGCATGCCCTCCCGCTACTCCTCCGAGGCCTCGGTGCGGGATGCCCGCCAGCTGGCCCAAAACCTGGGCATCCGCTTCCTGGTCATCCCCATCGAGCCCGCCCACCAGGCCTACCTGGACATGCTCTCCGAGGCCTTCGCCGGCACCGAGCCGGGGGTAGCGGAGGAGAACATCCAGGCCCGCATCCGGGGCAACATCATCATGGCCCTCTCCAACAAGTTCGGGGCCCTGGTCCTCACCTGCGGCAACAAGTCGGAGATGGCCACCGGCTACGCCACCCTCTATGGGGATATGGCGGGAGGCTTCGCTGTGATCAAGGACGTGCCCAAGACCCTCGTCTACCGCCTGGCCCGCTACCGTAATTCCCTCAGCCCGGTCATCCCCGAAAACGTCTTCCTTAAGCCCCCCTCGGCCGAGCTACGGCCCGGCCAGACCGACCAGGACACCCTGCCCCCCTATGAGGTGCTGGATCCCATCCTCCACGCCTATGTGGAGCTGGAGAAGAGCCCCCAGGAGATCATAGCCCAGGGGTTTGAGCCCGAGGTGGTGGCCAAGGTGGTGCGCATGGTGGACAGGAACGAATACAAGCGGCGCCAGGCCCCCCCGGGCATCAAGATCACCCCCAGGGCCTTTGGCCGCGACTGGCGCCTGCCCATCGCCAACCGCTATAGTGGGCTCTAGGCCGTGAGCGAGATAAAGGCCATATTCTTCGACTTCGGCGGCGTCATCGCCCGCCTGGACCGGGAGCAGACGCGGGCCCTGGAGGAGCGCTATGGCCTGCCCCGCGGCGGCCTCCTGGACGCCCTTTACGGCATCCCCCAATGGCGAGAGGCGGAGACAGGCCGCCTGCCGGAGGAGGAGTGGTTGCGGGCCGTCCTCCGCCGCCTGGAGGAGATGGCCGGCCGCCCCATCCCCCAGATCCAGAGCGATTGGCAGGTGGTGTGGCGCCAGCTGGACGAGGAGGTGCTGGCCCTGGTGCGCCGCCTCCGCCAGCGCTACCTGGTGGGCATCATCTCCAACTCCACCCCCAGGCTGGAGCGAGACATCCTGCAGGCCAACGGCATCCATGACCTGTTCCAGATCGTGGTCAACTCCTCCCGCGTGGGCATCGCCAAGCCCGACCCCGCCATCTTTCGGGTGGCGGCGGAGCGGGCCGGCCTGCCCCCAGAGGCCTGCGTGCACATCGACGACCTCCTGCAGAACGTGCAGGGCGCGCGACAGGCCGGGTTCTGGGCCATCCTCCACCGCGGCGATGTGGAGACCACCGTGCTGGCCCTGCGCGGCCTAGGCGTGGAAGCCTAGTCCTGCAACGCCAGGTGGTAGAGCCTCTCCGCCAGCTCCAGGCATCGAGGCACCTGGGCCACCCTTTCCCGCCACCGCCGCGGTATGGCCTCCAGCCCCAGGTGGGCGCCCATGAGGGCCCCAGTCACGGCGGCGTTGGTATCGGTGTCCCCGCCCAGGTTCACCACCGTCAGGAGGGCCTGGGCGAAGTCCTGATGGTGCCACCAGGCCCAGACCGCACACTGCAGGGTGTCCAGCACAAAGCCAGAGGTGGGCACAGCCGCCGCCTCCAGCCCCGGCACATCTTCCATGCGCTCCAGGAGCTCGTATGGGGCATGGGCCATGGCCTCCATGGCGTAGGACAAGGCCTCCAGCTTCCCATAGCCCCGCAACAGACGGGAGAGGAGGACGTTGAGGAAGGCACAGGCGTAGCGGGCCAAGGGATGGGGATGGGTGAGGCGGGAAGAATCGTGGCTAGCTTCCAGGAGGCGGCCGATGTCCCGGCAGTAGCGCAGGGCCACAGGGGCGCAACGCATGAGGGAGCCATTGCCGGCGGTATAAGGGGCGCCGGCCCGCTCCGCCTCCTCCACCGCCTCCCACCAGGGGCGGCCAGCAGCCACCAAGGAGAGGACGCGGCGGGTATGGAGCCCCATGCCCGGAGGACCGCCCCGGTACCAGGCCAAGAAGCGGGCCATGACATCATGGGGGTCCAGATGCCCCTTCTCGGCCAGGCTCTCGGCCAGCATGAGGGCCTGGGCTGTGTCATCGGTGGTGGAGCCAGCGGGGAGCCAGCCGTCCACCAAGTCGGCGATGCCCCCAAAGTGGCGGACGATCTCCTCCCTGGACATGCCCTCAGCAGGCATGCCCAGGGCATCGCCCACGGCCAGGCCGGCAAGGCAGCCCTGAAAGCGCGTCAGGCCCAGCATCAGTCCGCCTGGGGGCGGGCCCACACCCGCCGCCACATCCCCTGCCATATCTCAACGTATACCCGGAGGTCGCTACGCCGCACCACCAAGAGACTCCACCCCGGGCGCCCGGAGACGGCCCCGAACCACACCAAGGCAGAGGCCAGACCCACACTATAGGCCAGGGTGGAGGCCAGGGCCGCCCCCTCCACCTCCAGCCAAGGGATGAACACCAGGTCCAGGGCCACGGTAGCCGTCAGGGCCGCCACTATGGAGTAGGTGGTGAGGATGGCCCGCCCCTGGCTGAACAGGTAGCTCCCCACCACCATGGCCGCCCCATTGGCCAGCGTCCCCGGCAACAAAATGACCAGGGCCCCCACGGCCGAAGTGAACTCCGGCCCGAAAAGCACCCTGATGGCCAAAGGGGAAACAAGGGCCAGGCCCAGGGCTGCCACCCCCATCACCAGGAGGGTGTTGCGGCTGGCGGCTAGGGCCAGGTCCGCCGCCTCCTCCCGCCCCATGCCGCTGAGCCTAGGGGCCAGCACGGTGACCACCGCCGAGGATATCCACCACAGGCTCTCGCTGAGGCCCACGGCCACCGTGTACTGGCCCACAGCCCCCCGCCCAGCGAAGGCGGCCACCAGATAATGGTCTAGGCGGTAGTTGAAGAACTGGGCCAGGTTGCCCAGCTGGCTCTGTATGCCATAGCGCACCTGATCCCCCACCGCTTGGAGCACCGGCCCCAGGGCCCCGGCCCACTGCCAGCGGTGGGGGGCCAGGGCCACCAGGGCCAGGCCATCGGCCAGAAGGAAGGAGGCCACCCAGGTCCCCACCGCCCACCCGATGCTCAGGCGCCCCAGGGCCCACAGGACGGCTGCCGCCACCACCGCCGTCAGGCCCTGGCTGGCGGCCACCACCATGAGGGCCAAAAACCTCCCCTGCCCCTGCAGGAAAGAGCTCAGGAAGAGATAGCCTACCAGCACAGGCACCGCCGGGATGTACAGCCAGTAGGCCTTGCCCCCCACAAAGGCCTCCGTCCCCCGCACCCAGGCGTGGGCCAAGGCCCCCAGCACCGAGAGGGAGACCACCCCCACCCACACCAGGGCGCTGGCGGCCAGGAGGGTAGCCGGGCCGTAAGTGCCCTTGTTCATGTAGTAGACGTTGGCCCACCCCACCCCCAAGCTCATGGCCCCCGCGGCCACCAACACCGAGGTATAGAACAGGGAATAAGTCCCCAGACCCATGTCCCCCAGGGCCTGGGCCAGGATCACCCGCCACAGAAAGGCCAGCCCATAGCTGACCACTTGGGAGAGGAACACAATATTGACGTGAGCCACCAGGGCACGCCCGCCAGACACCGCTCCTCCTCTTGGGCCAAAGGAAAGGGTAGCACAGGGCGAGGCCTCAAAGACCTGGTGGACGCCCCCTCCCCCAGGCCCTAAAATGGTCCCCAGGGGCAGAGGGCATGGCCGCCAAAGTCGAGCTAGAGGTCATCGATCGCCTGCGCGCCCCCCTCCGGGAGCTGATAGCCCGCTACCCCGCCACCAAGGCCCACTGCCGCTACGTGGACCTGCGCCTTGAGGTCTCCCAGGGCAAGGGGGCGGTGGCCGAGAACGGCATGGACAAGTTCAGCGCCGAGGACTACGGCTTCTCCCTGGGGGTAAGGGCCATCGCCGGCCAGAGGCTAGCCGCCGCCGGCTACTTCGGCTGCCTCCTGGGCACCGCCGACTTGGACCGCTTGCCCTCCCTGGTGCAGGAGGCCCTGGACCACGCCTATGAGCGGGCCCTCCATAACTCCCGTCTCAAGGCCGCCGCCCGCCAGGAATTCCCCGCCCTGGGGGAAAGCCTCTACGACCTGACCTTAGCCCCCGTGGAGGTGCGCACGGACACCGTGCCCGCCCGCTACCGGGTGGACCCGCGGGAGGTGCCCCTGGCAGAAGTCATCTCCTATGTGCGGGACGTCTCCCGCCAGGTGCAGGCCCTGAGCCAGGAAGTGGTCTACAACTACATCGGCGCCGAGACCCATCTGGAGCGCCTCCTCTTCCTCAGCTCCGAAGGGGCGGACATCGACCAGACCTGGGCCATCACCCAGGGCACCTGCTTCGTGGTGGCCCAGGGCCCCGACGGCTTCCAGGAGCTCTACGACTTCACCGGCCATCAGGGGGGCTGGGAGGTGATCATCCAAGGGGTGGACGAGCCCTTCATCAAGTACCCCAGCCTCCTGGACTTCTCCCTGGGCCTGGCCCGAGACGCCATGGCCCTGGCCCATGCCCCTCCCTGCCCCACCACCGAAAAGGAGGTGGTGGTGGTCACCGACCCCCACTACAACGCCTTGGTGTGCCACGAGGTGGTGGGCCACCCCTCGGAGCTGGACCGCGCCCTGAAGATGGAGACGGGCTATGCCGGCCGCTCCTGGTTCCTTAAGCGCCTGCAGGAGAGCCAGGTGGGGCGACAGGTGGCTTCCCCCCTCCTATCGGCCTTTTCCGACCCCGTCATGGACGGCTTCGGCCACTACCTGTACGACGACGAGGGGACGCCCGCCCGCCGCGTCTACCACATCCGGGACGGCATCTACGAGGAGTTCCTCAGCTCCCGCCAGACGGCGGCCATCTTGGGCACCACCTCCAACGGCCACTACAAGGCCACCAACGCCTACCTGGTGCCCCTCATCCGCATGTCCAACACCGCCTTCGCCCCCGGCCACCGCGACCCTCAGGACATCATCCGCGAGGTGGACCGGGGCTACTACGTGGTGGGGCACCGCATACCCTCGGTGGCCGAATCGCGGGAGAACTTCCGCATCACAGCCATGAAGGTCTACGAGATAAGGGACGGAAACCTGGGCCAGCTCTACCGCGATGGGGGCCTAGTGGCCGACACCCGCGACTTCTTCCTGCACGTGGACGCCGTGGGCAACGACTTCCGCCTCTTCGCCATCCCCAACTGCGGCAAGGGCCAGCCCATGCAGACCAAGCGCATGAGCAACGGCGGGCCTACCTTGCGCTCCCGCGCCCGCCTCAGCGGCCGCGAGAGGTGAGGAGGTGACCGCAAGTCTTAGGGCAAAAATCAATAAGGAGGGCGGGCTATGACGCAGATGCAGGAGCGACCAGGTGCGGTGACCTTTCGGGGGAACCCCCTCACCCTAGTGGGCCCCGACCTCCAGGTGGGGGAGCGGGCCCCAGACTTCCAAGTGGTGGACCAGGACCTGCGCCCGGTAAAGCTGGCTGACTTCGCCGGCAAGACCTTGCTACTCACCGTTTCCCTGTCCCTGGACACCCCGGTATGCGATATGCAGGGCAAGAGGTTCAACGAGCTGACGGCCCAGGCCCCCGACGATGTGGTCATCGCCAACATCACGGTGGACCTCCCCTTCGCCCTGCGGCGGTGGTGCGGGGCCACGGGGGCGGACCGCATCCAGCTATGGAGCGACTACCAGGACCACGACTTCGGCCTCAAATACGGGGTGCTGATAAAGGAGCTGAAGCTCCTGGCCCGCTCGGTGTGGATCGTCGACCGCCAGGGGGTCATCCGCTACAAGGAGATCGTGCCCGAGGTGACCCAGGAGCCCAATTACGATGCGGCCCTCCAGGCCCTAAGAGAGGTCACGGGGGTGTAGATGCTTTCGCTGGCTGAGCTGGAGGGGGCGGCCCGGGAGGCCCTGGGCTATCTCATGGCCCAGGAGGACGTGGAGGAGGCGGAGGTCTTTGTCTCCTGCAACGGCATCCTCCACTGCCGCCTCAACTATACATCCCATCTCCCCTGCAATGGGGTGGAGGAGCCCAAATCCGTCGTCAACTTCGGCCTCGGCCTGCAGGTGGTCTTCCGGGCTGGGGAGGGAGAGGGGCGGCGGATAGGCTTCGGCTCCGAGCCTAGCGATCTCTCCCTGGAAGGGGTGCGCTCGGCCCTGGACAAGGCCCGTCGGGGGGCGGTGGCCGACCCCGAGTTCGTAAGCCTGCCCCGCCCTACAGGGGAGGAGCGCCGCCTGCGCCATTATCACGACCCCCGCATCATGGCCTTGACAGACGCCGAGCTGGTGGAGCTGGGCTGGCGGACGATAGGCCAGGGCTTGCGGGCCTTCCAGACCGCCGAGCCCCTTTGGGCCCGGGGGCGCGACCCCCAAGAGCTGGCCCTCATCCTAGGTGGGGACATCACCGTCCTCCAGGAGCGCATGGCCATCTGCTCCACCCACATGCCCCAGCCTCAGACCGATGAGTCCACCCTCGTCCTCTCCTTCATCACCGCCATGGTGGAGCAGGAGGGGAGCAAGGGCTCGGGCTACGACGCCGTCACCCACCTGGACCAGTTCACGGGCCAGGCTGGGTGGGAGGCGGCGGAGAACGCCGTGCGCACCATGGGCGGGATACGGGTGCCCGGGGGCCGCTACCGGGTGGTCCTGGGCCGGCAGGCGGTCATGGACCTGCTGGAGAACCTGGTGCTGCCGGGCCTCTCCCTGGGCACCTTCTATGCCGCCTCCTCTCCCTTCCTGGGGAAGGTGGGGAAGGAGGTGGCCTCCCCCAACCTGACCATCATCGACGACGGGGCAGCGCCGGCGCTGGCCGGCTCCAAGGGCATCACCTGTGAGGGCCTCCCCACCGGGCGCACGGAGCTCATCCGTGAGGGGGTGCTGGTGGGCCTCCTGGCCAACCACTACGAGTCCCAGCGCATCCTGCGCGACCCCAAGGGGCAGGAGAAGCTGGGGGTCGATCCCCACCAGTGGCGCCACGCCCTGGTGCCCAGAAACGGCTTCCGCTTCGCCCGGGGCGGTGGCCGCCATTACGACGCCCAGCCCGGCATCCATGCCACCAACGTCATCATCCCCGGCCACCTCTCCCATCAGGAGCTCCTGCGCCTGGTGGGGGAAGGCCTGTACATCGGGCGCATCTGGTACACCTATCCGGTCAACGGCCTGCGGGCCGGCGACTTTACGGCCACCGTGGTGGGCGACTCCTTCGTCATCCGCGACGGGCGCCTGGCAGAGCCCATCCGCCCCAACACCTTGCGCATCAACGACAACATCTTGAACGTGTTGCGGGGCATCATGGGGGTGGGAAGGGATGCCCGCCCCACCTTGGTATGGGCGGCAGACGAGATCGTCTACGCCCCCGAAATCGCGGTGGAGGCCCTGGAGGTCCAGCCCATCGCCCACTTCATGGAGTCCGCCTGAGGAGGGACCTGGCCCGCCGCCCGGCCAGCACCAGGGCGAAGAGGGCGGCAGCGATGATGACCACAGAGGCGCTGGGGGATACGTCGGCATAATAGGACATATATAGGCCCAAGAGGGAGGCCAGGAGGCCTACCCCAGCGGCGGTGGCCATCATGGTGGGAAGGCTACGGGCCAAGAGCTGTGCAGTGGCCGCCGGCACCACCAGCAGGGCCACCACCAGGACGATGCCCACCGCCTTGAGGGCCACCACCGCCGAGAGGGCTACAGCTAGCATGAGGCCCTGCTCCACCCATGCCACCGGGACCCCCAGAGCGGCAGCCATAGCCGGGTCATAGGTGGTCACCAACAGCTCCTTCCAGAACAGGAAGACCAGGGCCAGGATGCCTCCCCCAATGGCGGCCATGGCCCAGATGTCTTCCCAGCCCACAGCCAAGGGGCTTCCGAAGATGAAAGAGGCCAAGCTCACCGTGTAGTTGGCGCGGCGGCTGGCCAGCACCATGCCCAGGGCGAAGGCAGTGACGAACACCACCCCCACCGCCGTATCGTGCTTGAGAAGGCCTCTCCTGCCCAGGAGGCCCATGAGGAGGGAGGCCAGGGCGGCGGCCACTGCCCCTCCCACATATACGTTGCCCCCCAAGAGGAAGGCGGCAGCCACCCCGCTGAAGGTGGCATGAGGCAGGGCATCGCCCAAGAAGGCCATCCCCCGCAACACCACGTAGCAGCCCACCACCGCCGCCGTCACGCTGGCCAGGGCGGTGGCCAGGAGGGCCCGTTGCATGAACTCCAGGCGCCAGGGCTCGGCCAGGGCCTCAGCTATGCTCGGCATATATGCCCCCCTCACGCACCAACAGGAGATGACGCCGGAAGGTCTGGCCCAGCACCTCTTGGTTGAGCACCTCCCCAATGGGCCCAAAGGCCACTACCCGCCGGTTGAGGAACACGGCGTGGTCGAAGTGGGTGGCCACGCATGAGAGGTCGTGGGTGGCCACCAGCAGGGTCTTGCCCTCCCGGCTCAGCTCCTGAAACAGGTGCAACAGCTCGTGCTGGGTGGGGGCATCCAGGCCGGCAAAGGGCTCGTCCAGGAGGAGGAGGCGGGCCTCCTGGGCCAGGGCGCGGGCGATGAGGGTGCGGCGTTGCTCCCCTCCGGAGAGCTCTTGGATACGGCGGTGGGCCTTGTCGGCCATGCCCACCCTCTCCAGGGCGGAGAGGGCCTTCTGCCGGTCGGGGCGACCTGGGCGGCGCAGGAGCCCCAGGCGGCCGTAGCGGCCCATGAGGGCCACGTCCAGCACGGTGATGGGCATGGCCCAATCGGCCACCTCCACCTGGGGCATGTAGCCCATCTCCCGCCGGTCGGGCACCCGCCCAAAGACCAGCACCCGCCCCCGCCACGGGCGGTGGAGGCCCAGGATGCTGCGCAGGAGGGTGGTCTTGCCGGAGCCGTTGGGCCCCACCAGCCCAGCCAGACACCCCTCCTCGATGGCGAAGGAGACGGCCTCCAGGACCACCCGGCCGTCGTAGCCGGCCCACAGGTCTTCCACTACCAAGGCCGGCTGCCCTCTCATCCCCCCTCCCCCAGGCAACGCCGCAGCTCGCGCCCGTTGAACTCCATCATCTCCAGATAAGAGGACACCGCCCCATGGAAGGCGTCGGAGTAGAGGGTGCACACGGGAAGGCCCAGCTCGGCAGCCAGGGAGGAGAGCATGCGGCCCTCGGCCGTGAGCTGGGGCTCCACAAACACCGCCGGCACCCCCTGGGCCAAGATGCGCTCCCGCAGGCGGACCAGGGCCCCCGCCCCCGGCTCCTCCTCGGGGCCGACCACCAGGTATCCCACCTCCTCCAGGCCATAGCGGCGGGCCAGCCAGGAGAAGGCGGCATGGGTGGCCACCAGCTGGCGCCGGGCCGGGGGGATGGCGGTCACCTGCTCCTGCACCCACTGGTCCACCTGCCTGAGCCTCTCCTGAAAGGCCCGTTCCCGCTCCCGGTAGGCGGTAGCATGGGCAGGGTCCACCTCCGCCAAGGCCTGGGCGATGCGCTGGACGTAGAGGGAGGCCAGGGTGGGGTCGAGCCACAGGTGGGGGTCGGGGGCCTGGGGATCTATTTCCTCCCCCAGCAGCACTAGGGGGGCAGAGGCCTGCTTGCTGGCCTTCACCGCCGCCAGCCAGGGCCCCTCCAGCCCCAGGCCATTGGCCAGGACCAGGTCAGCATGGGCTAGCTCCTCCATGAGGGAAGGCGAAAGCTCGAAGGTGTGAGGATCGGCCCCCGCCGGCAGGAGAGAGAGCACGTCCACATCCTCTCCGGCCACCGCCCGCGCCAGATCGGCCAGGACGGGGGCGGTGGCCACCACCCGTAGGCCCGAGCCTCCACCGGGGGAGGCGCAGGCGGTAGTGATACCAAGTATCACCATCAGGCCCAAAAGGCACAAGGCTCCTCGTCCCCTCATGGGTTAGGCCCCCTCCTGGCACTGGTGGCACCGGCCGTAGATCTCTAGCCAGTGGCCCTCCACCTGGTAGCCGCTAGCCCTGGCGATGCCCTCGGCCAGCTCGGCCACCACACACTTGTCCAAGTCGCGCACCCGCCCGCACTCCAGGCAGACCAGGTGATGGTGGTGGCGGCGGGTCCCGGCCAGGCGATAGCGCAGGCGCCCGTCCTCCAGAAGCACGCGGCACACCATTCCTAGGCGGCAGAGGAGGCGTATGGTGCGGAAGACAGTGGCCCTGCCCGCCTTGGGGGCCGTGCGCAACACATCTTCAGCCGTAAACTGCTCCCCTTGCGCCAGGATGGCCGCCAGCACCGCCCGTCGAGAGGGGGTGACACGCAGCCCACGAGCGGCCAGGGCCGCCTCCAGCTCCTCCAGCGGGCTCACCCCACCATCAGACCCCCCGGGCCAGCCGTTCTCGGATCTCGGTCACCGTGAGGACGTGTCCGGTAAAAGAGGTGGGCTGGCGCGCCAGCCAGACCATGGCCTCGGCCACCGTCTCCGGTTTCTCCCAATCCGAATAGTCCAAGTCGGGGTTGAGGAAGGTCCAGCCCTCAGTGACTACGCTCATGTCGATACGCAGGCAGTTGACGGCTACCCCCTTGCCCTTCATCTCCACGGCCAGGCCACGGGTCAGGTGCTCTATGGCCGCCTTGGCCACCGAGTAAGAGAGGAGGCGCGCCATACCTGCCACCTCTATGTCCACCGCCCCCGAGGAGACGTTGATGACCTTGCCGCTACCCCGCTCCACCATGTGGGGGAGGAAGGCCTTGGTGCACAACACGGTGCCTCGCAGGTTCACGTTCAGCACCAGGTCCCACCGCCGGATAGGGGTGTCCAAGAAGGAGGCGGGAGAGCTCACACCGGCGTTGTTGATAAGGATGTCCACCCGCCCCAGCTCCTCCAGGACGCGACGGGCCATGGCGTCTACCTGGGCCTCGTCGGCCACATTGCAGGGGATGGGGAGGGCCTGGCCCCCCATCTCTCGGATGAGGCGGGCCGTCTCCTCAATGGTCCCTGGAAACTTGGTGGGGGAGCTCTCGCTAGAGCGGGCAGTCACCACCACCGTGGCCCCCTCGCGGGCCAGGGCCAGGGCGGTGGCCTTGCCGATGCCCCGCGAGGCCCCAGTGACCACCACCACTGCGCCTTTCAGGTCGTCCATGTGTCCTCCTCCAGAGCGATAGATGTGTGCGGCAACCAATTTATGATATGCGCCGGCCCTGGCCTACGTCCAGTTGCCAGGCGGGGAGAGAAGGTGCTAGCGTTCGTGCGGGGGGACGTGCAGGCATGCTGCGGCACACCTTCCTCCACTTGTCGGGGGTGGGCCCCCGCACCGAACGGCGCCTGTGGCAGGAAGGGGTCACCACCTGGCAGGAGGCCCTCTCCCACCCCCTCCCCTTCCTGGCCCGCTGGCAACGGGAATGGGTGAGGGAGGGCCTAGCTGTGTCCCTCCGCCGCCTAGAACAGGGCGATGCCCTCTTCTTCGCTCAGCGCCTTCCCCCCGCCGACCGCTGGCGTTTGCTGGCCGACTTCGCCCATCAGGCGGCCTGCCTGGACATCGAGACCACGGGGCTGGAGCGGGGGCGAGCCTACATCACCGTCATCGGCCTCTACGATGGCCATCGATACAAGGCCTTTGTGCGAGGGGAGAACCTGGAGGACTTCCGGCACGAAATAGGCCGCTACCGCCTCATCATCACCTACAACGGCCTGCGGTTCGACCTCCCCTTCATCGAGGCGGAGATGGGCCCAGTGCTCTCCGGCCTGGCCCACCTAGATATCATGTACCCTTTGCGTCGCCTGGGCTACCGCGGGGGGCTGAAGCGGGTGGAGGAGAGCACGGGCCTGGCCCGCCCCTCGGGCCTGCAAGGGCTGCAGGGATATGACGCCGTGCGCCTCTGGCACCTGCACCTGAGAGGACACCGGGGCGCTCTGCCCACTCTCGTGCGCTACAACGCCGAGGACGTGGTGGCCCTGTGGCCCCTGGCCGCCCTGGCCTACAATGAACTGCTGGCCCAGCTGCCGGTGCCCGCCTCCGCCATGGCCGTGCCCCCCCGCCCCTGCCTCGACCTGCCCTACGACCGCGAGCTGGTGGAGTGGCTCCTCTCCCAGCCATTAGAGGGCCTTAATGCCCGGGGCTAGGCCTTCTGATAGAATGGCAGCCGCAAGGGGCCATGCGCGCCTGGGGCTATTTAGCAATAGGTGTGCTCCTGGCCTTGACCGCCGCCTGCCGTGTAGGCCAGGAGGCCGGCCCCACCCCCACCGCTTCCTCGCCTGCAGCCACCCTCCCTCCAGTCACCCCTCCTCCGGCCCCCCAGGGCCAGCTCACGGTGCCCGAGCTGGTGCAACGCCTGCGGCCCAGCGTGGTGCACATCCTCACCGAATCCGTCACCTTGGGCGCCTTGGGGGAGGTGGTGCCTGGGGAGGGAGTAGGCACCGGGTTCATCATCGACGCGCGGGGCTACATCGCCACCAACAACCATGTGGTGGTGCGCCCCGGCACCTGCGACCAGCCCGCCAGCCGCATCACCATCACCCTCTATGACGGGCGCAAGCTCCCGGCCCAAGTGGTGGGCATCGACCCGGCCACCGATCTGGCCGTCCTCAAGGTGGAGGCTGAGGGGCTGGTGCCCGCTCCCCTGGGCAGCTCCGCCGCCCTCCAGGTAGGGGAGGAGGTGGTGGCCATCGGCAACGCCCTCGACTTGCCCGGCGGGCCTACGGTGACCAAGGGTGTGGTGAGCGCCAAAGGCCGCCTCATCCAGGAGAGGGAGTGTGGGGTGACCATCGCCAACGCCATCCAGACCGATGCCGCCATCAACCCCGGCAACTCCGGCGGCCCCCTGGTGAACATGCGTGGGGAGGTGGTGGGCATCACCACCGCCGCTATCCGGGGCTCCCTAGCCGAGGGCCTGGGGTTTGCTATCCCCATCGACCTGGCCCGCTCCATCTTCCAGGAGCTCATGGCCAAGGGGAGGGTGGAGAGGGCCTACCTGGGCATCTTGGTGGTGGACGTCACCCCCAGCCTGGCGCGCCAGCTCGACCTCCCGGTGGAGAAGGGGGCGGGCATTAGGGATGTGGTTCCCGGGGGGCCGGCCCACCGCGCTGGCCTCCAGCCAGGGGACATCATCGTGCGCATCGGGGGGCAGGAGGTGGCCAATAGCGGGGAGCTTCTGGAGGCCCTGCGTCAGTTCCGCCCCGGCCAAACCGTGGAGGTAGAGTTCTACCGGGGAGGCCGCCTCCTGTCCACCAGCGTGACCTTGGCCGCCCGCCCCTTCTGAGCTGTGCTATACTCTTCTCAGCATCCATGACGGAGGCGGTGGACGCCCTGGGACGCCTCGTCCGCTTGGCGGGGCCTCCCCAGCGCATCGTCTCTCTCGTCCCCAGCCTCACCGAGACCTTGTTCGCCTGGGGGCTGGGGCCCCAGGTGGTGGGGGTCACCCATTTCTGTGTGGAGCCCCGCCACGGCGTGCGGGCAAAGACGCGCGTGGGGGGCACTAAGACGGTGGACGTGCATCTGCTGCTCTCCCTAGCCCCCGACTTGGTGGTGGCCAGCGCCGAAGAGAACGAGCGAGAACAGGTGGAGGCCATCATGGCCGCCGGCGTCCCCGTATTCGTGACCCTGCCCCGCACTGTGCCGGAGGCCATAGATATGCTGGCCGCCCTGGGCCGACTGGTGGGGGCGGAGGCCCCAGCCACAGCCTTGGTGGAGGAGTGCTGGGCCGCCCTGAAGGAAGCCCAGGCCCTGAGGCAAGGCAGGCGGCCTGTGCCCCTCTTCTGCCCCATCTGGCGCAAGCCATGGATGACGGTGGGGCCCGGCACCTATGTGCACGACCTCCTGAGCCAGTGCGGAGGGGAGAACATCTTCGCCCACCGCGGGGAGCGCTACTTCCCCGTGGCCCTGGCCGAAGTAGCCGCCCGCGACCCGGCCCTCGTCCTCCTACCTAGCGAGCCCTATCGCTTTCGGGAAGTCCATATCCGGGAGCTGGCCCAGGCCGGGGTGCGAGCGGCGGCCGAGGGCCGTGCCCACTTAGTGGACGGGCGCCTACTGTGCTGGTATGGGCCCCGCCTCCCTCAGGCCTTGCGCCAGCTTAGCGCCCTCATCCTGGGCGATCATGGGCCGCATCTCTAGCCTCCCTTGGCTCGTCCTGCCCCCTTTAGGCTTGTGGGCCTTCGCCCGCCTCCTCTCCCTCCTGAACGAGCGCCAGAACCTGGCCCAGCGCCCTCACCATACCGCCAGTATAGATGGCCTCGTCATCCACTACCGGGAAGAGGGACAGGGGCCGGCAGTGGTCCTCGTCCATGGCATGGGCGGCTCCCTGGACGACTTCCGGCGCACATTCCACCTCCTGGTGGGGGCCGGCTTTCGGGCGGTGGCCGTGGACCTGCCGGGCTTCGGCTACTCCGACCGCGCCCCCTGGGCCGACCTCTCCCCTCAGGGCCACGCCCGCATCATCGCCGGCCTCCTGGACCGTCTGGGCATTGAGAAGGCGTCTTTCATCGGCCATTCCCTGGGCGGGGCCATCGCCCTCCACCTGGCCCATATGTATCCGGAGAGGGTAGACCGGCTGGTGCTGGTCTCCAGCGCCGTACCGGGCCGCCTGATCCCCCCTCTCTTGCGCCCCATATGGTGGGACCCCGTGTTAGAGGTCATCGTCTCCTTCTGCCTCCACTTTGGGCCGGTGCGGGAGAGGCTCTGGCGGGGAGGGGTATATGATCCCGCCACCCTCACCCCCGAGCTGCGGGAGGCCATGCGTCGCCCCTCCCTTATCCGGGGGACTACCAGGGCGGTGGTGGCCACGGGTAAGGCCCTGCTGCGAGAGGCCCCCCTGGACCTAAGGGCCATCACCCACCCCGTCCTTATCCTATGGGGGGCCGACGACCACTGGTTGGACCTGCGCAGCGCCTACCGCCTCCTGGCCGCCCTGCCCAACGCCCGCCTACGCATCGTGCCGCGGGCCCGCCACATGGTGCTGGAGGAACGGCCTGACGAGGCCCACGCTGAGATCATGGCCTTCCTGGCCCAGAGGGTGGAGGCCTCTGGCCGAGGCCCAGGGGAAGCGTTATCCTAGTAAGTTGGGGTCGCAGCCCTGTGGGAGGTGAGGTGCGGTGATGAACAACCTCAAGACGGTAGCCTTGCTGGCGCTGCTGAGCGCCATCTTTATGGGTATCGGTCTCCTGTTGGGGGGCTTTGGGGGACTCATAGTGGGCCTGGTCTTGGCCCTCATCATGAACGGGGCTGCCTACTGGTTCTCCGACCGTATCGCCCTTATGGCCATGGGGGCGCGAGAGGTCTCCCCCAGGGAGGCCCCGGAGCTCCACCGCATAGTGGAAGAGGTGGCCGCCCAGGCCGGCCTGCCCAAGCCCAGGGTGGCCATCGTCCATGCTGACCAGCCCAACGCCTTCGCCACCGGGCGCGACCCCAAGCACGCCGCCGTGGCCGTGACCACCGGCATCCTCCACCTCTTGGACGAGCGGGAGCTGCGGGCCGTCCTGGGCCACGAGCTGGCCCACGTGAAGAACAGGGACGTGCTCATAAGCACCATTGCCGCCGTCATCGCCGCCGCCATCAGCTTCGTGGCCTGGATGCTCCAGTGGGCGCTC
>FWWL01006402.1_pt1 | contig 17149 bp, 13 predicted proteins | sample 2228331 | NCBI WGS metagenome assembly FWWL01 (sample SAMEA103939775, study PRJEB20133) | metagenome
GAACCTGCGCCGGGCTTTGCGCTGTGTCGAGGAGTTTCGCCAACGCGACGCCACCACACCGGTGGTGCTGATGGGCTACCTCAACCCGATCGAAGCGATGGGTGTCGAGGCATTTGCGCAAGCAGCGGCGAGCGCCGGGGTGGATGGCGTGCTCACCGTCGATGTGCCGCCGCAGGAAGGGGAGGAATACGCCGCGGTATTGCGGCGGCGCGGGTTGGCGCCGATCTTTTTGCTCGCCCCGACTTCTACGGCTGAGCGTGCGAAAGCGGTCGAGCGGTTGGGTGCTGGGTACGTGTATTATGTCTCGCTCAAAGGGGTCACCGGGGCAGGACACTTGGACATTTCGGAGGTGACCGAGCGCGTGCGCTGGTTGCGCCAGTCCGTGCACCTGCCGGTTGCGGTCGGCTTTGGCGTCAAGGATGAGGCCAGCGCCGCGGCCATTGCACGGCTCGCCGACGCGGTGGTGGTGGGTAGTCGCCTGATCGAAGAAATCGAAGCCCAGCCCGAGGCGGCGCTGGAACGCGTGCCGGCGTTGCTCAAGCGCTTGCGCGCCGCGATAGATTTGGTGGAGAACGCTTCATGAGCTGGTTGGAAAAACTCATCCCACCAGGGATTCGCCGGGTGGCGGGTGGCGCCCGTAAAGCGATCCCTGAAGGGCTTTGGACCAAATGCCAGGGTTGCGAAGCGGTACTGTACAGCGCCGATTTGCAGGCTAACTGGGGGGTATGTCCGCAGTGCGGGCATCATCATCGCCTGAGTGCGCGCCGGCGCATCGACCTGTTGCTCGATGCCGACGGGCGAGTCGAAATCGGCCGCGAGGTGCGCGCGAGCGACCCGTTGCGCTTCAAGGACAGCAAAAAGTACCCCGATCGCCTCAAAGAAGCGGCGCGCGAAAGCGGAGAAAGTGAAGCGCTGGTCGTGGTCTCAGGCACGATCGAACAGCTGCCGGTGGTGCTCGCGGCGTTCGAGTTCGCGTTCATGGGTGGGTCGATGGGGTCGGTGGTCGGGGAGCGTTTCGTGCGCGGCGTGCGCGCGGCGATCGAGCGACGTGCCGCATTCATCGCGGTGGCCGCCAGCGGCGGCGCGCGCATGCAGGAAGGGTTGCTGTCGCTGATGCAGATGGCCAAGACCAACGCCGCGCTCGCCGAACTTGCCGCCGAACGGTTGCCCTACTTGGTGGTGCTGACTGATCCGACGATGGGCGGCGTGTCGGCAAGCTTTGCTTTTCTGGGCGATGTGGTGATCGCTGAGCCCGGGGCACTCATCGGTTTTGCCGGTCCGCGGGTGATCGAACAGACGGTGCGGCAGCAATTGCCCGAAGGTTTTCAGCGCGCCGAGTTTCTGCTGGAAAAAGGCGCGATCGACGCGATCGTGCCGCGCCGGGAGCAGCGCGCGTGGATTGCCCGTACCTTGGCGATGCTCATGCCGGCCGTGTCATCGACGCCGGCGCAACCCTCGGTGGCCAGCCCCACCCACGATGCTTGACGGCTGGCTCGAACGGCTGGAAGCGCGCAGCGCTGCGCACGTGATCGCGCTGGGGCTGGAGCGGGTGCGCACCGTGGGGCAACGCCTCATGCCCAAGGCTTTTCCCCATCCGGTGATCACTGTCGGTGGCACCAACGGTAAGGGCTCCACCTGCGCGTATCTGGAACGGATGTTGTTGTGCGGCGGCTATCGTGTTGGGTGTTATACCTCGCCGCATCTTCTGCGCTTCAACGAGCGGGTGCGCTTGTCGGGGGAGCCGGCCGCGGACGAATGGTGGGTCGAGGCGCTTGAAGCGGTGGAAGCGGCACGGGGAGAGCTGGCGCTGACCTACTTTGAACATACCACCCTGGCAGCGCTATGGGGGATGGCGCGGGAACCGCTCGATGCCGTAGTCCTGGAAGTGGGGTTGGGCGGGCGGCTCGATGCGGTCAATGTGCTCGATGCCGAGGTGGCGATCATTACCGCGGTCGACCTCGATCACCAGCAGTATCTGGGTGCGGATCGCGACGCGATCGGTCGAGAAAAGGCCGGCATCGCGCGCAGCGATTATCCGGTGATCGTTGCGGATCCGAACCCGCCTGTGGGGTTGCAGCAAGCGATTGCCGAGATTGGCGCCAAGGCCTGGTACCTCGGTCGAGATTTCGGCTTCGAGCGCGAGGCGGTGCAATGGCGCTGGTGGGCCGGCCCGATGGGGACAAAGGCCGGCCTGCCGCCGCCAGCACTGCGCGGACAAGGGCAATGGCACAACGCTTCGGCAGCGATTCTGGCGCTGGAATTGTTGCGGCCGCGGCTGCCGCTGCCGCAACAGGCCATTCGCGAAGGGTTGCTCACGGTGGAACTGCCGGGGCGATTCCAGGTATTGCCCGGTCGTCCGCAGATCGTGCTTGATGTGGCGCACAATCCCCACGCGGCGCGGGCCCTGAGCACCAATTTGCTCGATCTGGGTTTTGCTCCCCGAAGTGTGGCAATTTTCGGTTGCCTTGCCGACAAGGATGCAAGGGGTATTGTCGCGCCGCTGGTCAAGCGCTTTGATGCTTGGTACGTCGTGCCAACGCCCGGTGCACGGGGGCAGGCCGCGGAAACGTTGTCCCCCATCGTTGCGGCGGCGGGCGCCAAGCAGGTGCATACCGCACCGTCGGTCGCAGCGGCGCTGGAGGCAGTGCTTCGTACGGCGAGTGGGGATGATAGAATTGTTGTCTTCGGCTCCTTTTACACCGTCGCGGACGCTCTGCGTTGGCAGCGCAGCCACAGACCATGAACGAAGCTCCGTCTCCTGAGTCGCGCTTGGTGCGGGCGCGCCGGCAGTTTTTGGGCGCAATGTTTTTGCTGGTGCTGACGGCAATCGTCTTGCCGTGGGTCATGGACGCCGTGCCACCCGAAACCTTGCGCGAGCCAGAGATTCGTATCGTTCAAGGCGATAAAGTCACGGTCATCCCGCCACGCCAAGCCGGACCGACTGCCGAGGCGCCCAGTGAGGCAGTCCCGGAAACGCCACCCTCCGACGCGGTTCAGACTCCGTCCGCTGCCTTGGCAGCAAAGAGCGACGCTTCCGCCGACGCGTCCCCTCCGTCCAAAGCGCCGGAGCCGGCAGCGACCGCCTCTGCCCAAAAACCGACCCCTTCGCCTGGGGGGGCAGCGAGTGCCGAAGCGCCCAAAGGGGCAGCGGTGCCGCCTACCTCTGAGCCGCCGAAAACGACCGCGATTCCTCCCGGGCTGCGCTTCGACGCCAAACGGGTGGGCGAACGTGCCCGGGCCACCGCCGCGCTCAAGGGCGTCGCCTCTCCGGATCGGCCATTGACGCGCTATTGGCTCGTGCAAGTGGCGGCGTTGCGTGATGCGGAATTGGCAGCCAAAGAAGCGCAGCGCTATCGCCAAAGTGGGCTGACCGCCTATGTGCTCGAAGCCGACGGCCAGGGGTGGTACCGGGTACGCATCGGGCCTTATGTCAGCGAGAATGAGGCGCGCGAAGCCGTGCAGTTGGTGCGGGAGCGCTTCAAGGCACAGGCGCATTTGGTGGCGGTGAATGTGCCATGAACGGTTGGGATGTCTTTGTCGTGACGGCGCTGCTTTTCTCGGTGATCGCTGGCCTCTGGCGCGGCTTCATCACCGAACTGTTTTCGCTCGCCTCGTGGCTGCTGGCGGTCGCCGCGGCCTGGTGGTGGGGGGGGGAAGTTGGGCGTCTGGCCGCGTCTTCTTTCACTGAAGACCCCTTGCTGCAGTGGCTTGCCGGTGCCGCCGTGCTGGCGCTGTTGGTTTTCGCGGTTCTGACCCTGCTGCGTTATCTGCTGGTGCATGTGTTGCACGCGGTTGGGCTGCGGGGGTTGGATCGCTTTCTCGGCTTCTGGTTCGGGTTGGCGCGCGGCGGGGTCGTCGTGGTGCTGGCCGCGCAAGTAGCCCTTTGGCTGGGCGCGGAGCAAACCAGCTGGTGGCAAAGCGCCAAGACGCGCGTTTGGGCAGAACAAGCCATCGTCTGGGTTCAAACGATGTGGCGCGAGCGCAGCGGCAGCAAAGAAACCATGGGAGTGTGTCGATCATGTGCGGTGTCATTGGCGTAGTGGCGCATCAACCGGTCAACCAGCTGCTCTACGATGGGCTACTGGTGTTGCAACATCGGGGTCAGGACGCGGCGGGGATCGCCACGGGGCACGACGGACGGTTTTACTTGCACAAGGGGCCCGGGCTGGTGCGCGACGTTTTCCGCACCCGGCACATGCGTAGCCTCATCGGTCACTGGGGTATTGGCCACGTGCGCTACCCCACGGCGGGCGATCCTTGTAACGTGGCCGAAGCGCAGCCGTTTTACGTCAACTCGCCGTTTGGACTGTTGCTCGCGCACAACGGCAACCTCACCAACGCCACCGAACTCAAGGAAACGCTTTTTGCCCTCGATCGACGGCACATCAACACCAACTCGGACTCGGAAATCGTCCTCAACGTGCTGGCGCACGAGCTTGCGGAACATTGCCGCGGCACAGAACTGACCGACGAGGCGGTGTTTGCGGCGGTGCGCGGCGTGCATCGGCGCTGCCGCGGTGCTTATGCGGTGGTGGTGATGATCGCTGGGTACGGGCTGCTGGCGTTTCGCGATCCCTATGGCATTCGACCGCTGGTCTTTGGCAAAAACGAAACGCTTCAGGGCAGCGAATGGCTGGTCGCCTCCGAATCGGTGGCGTTGGACGTGCTGGGTTTCACGCTGGTGCGCGACGTCGCGCCGGGCGAAGCGATCCTGTTTTCGCACGACCGCGGTATGCGGGCGCGCCAATGCGCCGATGCGCCGCGGCTGGCGAGTTGCCTGTTCGAGTTCGTTTATCTGGCGCGACCCGATTCGATCATCGATGGGGTGTCGGTTTATGACGCGCGCGTGCGCATGGGCGCGGCGCTGGCCGAACGAGTGCGCTTTTTGCTGCCGCACGAGCGCATCGACGTCGTGGTGCCGGTGCCGGATTCGTCGCGCCCGGCGGCGATGGAACTCGCGCATCGCTTGAGCGTACCGTACCGCGAAGGGTTTGTGAAAAACCGCTACATTGGCCGCACGTTCATCATGCCCGGGCAGGCGGTGCGCAAAAAATCGGTGCGACAAAAGCTCAACGTGATCGAACAAGAATTTGCGGGCAAGAACGTGCTGATTGTCGATGACTCGATTGTGCGCGGGACCACCTCGCGCGAAATCGTGCAGATGGCACGCGATGCCGGTGCGCGCAAGGTGTTTCTTGCCTCGGCCGCGCCGCCCGTGCGTTTTCCCAACGTCTATGGCATCGACATGCCCACGCGTAGCGAACTCATCGCCGCACGCCGCAGCATCGAAGAAGTGCGCGCCGAGATCGGCGCTGATGCGGTGATCTATCAAGAGCTTGCCGACCTCAAGGCGTGCGTACAGGCGCTCAACCCGCAGCTCCACGAATTCGAAGCCTCCTGCTTCGATGGCCGTTACATCACCGGCGACGTGGACGAGGCCTACTTGCAAGCGTTGGAAGCAGCGCGCAACGGTGCCCAATCGACCCCCACCTCGAGTCCCGGGCGCAACCAGCTCGATTTGGTGTTGCCCACTGCCGAAGACGAGGAGAACTGAGTGTCCCTGCCGTGGTCCCTGGAAACGCTCGCGGTGCGCGCCGGGCAAATGCGCAGCGACTTTGGTGAGCACGCCGAAGCACTGTATCTGACCTCGAGTTTTGTCTTTTGCAACGCCGCGGAAGCAGCGGCGCGCTTTGCCGAAACCGAACCCGGCTACATTTATTCGCGCTTTACCAACCCGACGGTGGCAATGTTTGAGGCGCGCCTTGCAGCGCTGGAAGGGGCGGAGCGCTGTGTGGCCACCGCATCGGGCATGTCGGCGATTGTGGCGTTGGTGATGGGCTTACTGCGTCAGGGCGAGGGGATTCTCGCCAGCCGCGGCCTTTTTGGCGCAACCCAGCAGCTGTTCAACCAAATTCTGCCGCGCTTTGGGGTGGTGACGCATTACGTCGATGCGACCTGCCTTGCGGCGGTTGAAGAAGCACTGCAGCAACATCGGCCGCGGCTCATCTTCATCGAAACTCCGACCAATCCATTGACTGAGATCATCGACATCGCCACGCTGGCGCAGCGCGCGCACGAAGTGGGGGCGCTTTTGGCGGTGGACAACTGCTTTGCCACGCCGATCGGCCAGCAACCGCTGGCGCTAGGCGCGGATGTGGTGGTGCATTCCGCCACCAAATACCTCGACGGCCAGGGGCGGGTGTTGGGCGGTGCGGTGCTGGGGGCCTCCGCTTTGCTCGAACAGGTGTATCGTTTTTTGCGCACCGCCGGGCCGAGCTTGTCGCCGTTCAACGCCTGGGTGCTGCTCAAGGGGTTGGAAACTCTGCCGCTGCGCATGCCGGCGCACAGCCGCAACGCGCTGGCGGTGGCCACTTTTCTCGAGAATCACCCCAAAGTGCAGCGCGTGTGGTACCCCGGGTTGACGTCGCACCCGCAGCATGCGCTGGCGGGTCAGCAGATGCGTTTGCCGGGTGGCATCGTCAGCTTCGAAGTCGCTGGGGGACGCGAGGCAGCGTGGCGGGTGATTGACCGGGTGCGGCTCTTTTCGATCACCGCCAATCTGGGGGACGCCAAAAGCACGATCACCCATCCGGCCACGACCACGCACGGGCGTCTCTCGCCAGAGGTGCGCGCCGCGATGGGGGTTGGGGAGGGGTTGGTCCGTCTGTCGGTGGGGCTGGAGAACGCCGAGGATTTGTGCGCCGACCTGGCGCAGGCGCTTGGCGATTGATCCAACGCCCCTCTCGGCCTCTCCAGGTTTTTGGGAGAGCTTTAATTCAACCAGCGCTTATTTTGTTCCAGGGACGCTGCAGCAGGTGATTTGTGCATTCCCACGTCGGCGAGGGTCTTGAGCCGCATGAAAAACCAGATTGCACCACTGCCGCGGAAGGGGGGTGGCGCGGATGATACACCGGTGCCTCGTAGGATTTACAGGTAGGGTAGGGTCATGAGGTGACCAAAGTTCGGGACATTACCCAGATCGGCGCGTGCCTGCTTTGCATGCGATCGGGCAAGGCTGATTTTGAAGGCCACGGCCGGGCCGAGGTCAATGAGAAAATCGATGGGCTGAAACTTGGCGCGTTGCACTGAGTCTGGAGGTCAAGTTTTCGTGTCGCGAGGGGAACAGGTCATCTTGTCGGCTGACAACCACATCATTTTGGGTTCGGCATTGGCGCTTAGCCGCAACCACCCCGGGCGTTCTTCCCACGCCGGGAGCACGTAGCGGTGATGGACCGTTCCTACCACGTCGTGCATGTGGTGCGCCGGCTGATGCGTGTGTCCGTGCACGAGCTCCGTGCGCGGGTAGCACTGCCACAGATCCGCGAGTGCCTCGCTGCTCACGTCAGTCGGATAATCTTTCCGCTCGCGGCTCTGGGCGCGCACAGCCTGCGCAAACGCCAGCCGTTCCTCCAGGGGGCGACGCAACCACTGCCCTTGCCAGTGCCGATCGCGGCATTGGGCGTACCAAGCCATATAGGCCTCGTCCTGCCAGCACAAGGCATCGCCGTGGGTGAGCAGGTAACGGCGGTTCCCGATGAGCACTCCCGCCAGCGCCGGCAATCGCCGCCAGCCCAGGCGTTTCGCTAAACGTCGTCCGGCGAGGAAATCGCGGTTTCCTGCTTGGAAAAAAATCGTTCGCTTGCGGCTGGCCGCAGTCAGCGCGGCGAACACCGGTTCGAGCGCGGGCGGAGCCCAATCGTCACCCAACCAGAAGTCGAACACGTCGCCAAGGAGCGCCAGCGGCACATCGGCTGGCAGAGCGCTGAGCCAGGCGCAAAAGCACTCATGGAGCGCGCCGGCGCGCAAAGGATCGAGATGAAAGTCGCTGGCCACCGCCAGCGCCGGCAGCCTCAGCCACACGCGGCATCGCAGCCTTGGCGCGGCAGGTCTGGCTTTCATCAATGCCGTCTGTCCCGTCAGTCGTCTTTGGCGGTGGATTTTTCCTCACCGCTGAAAAATTCGCGCAACCGATCGAAGAACGACTTGGTGCGCGGCTGTTGTTTTTCGACGTGTTCTCGGCCGATCGCCTCGAACTCGCGCAGCAGCTCTTTTTGCCGTTCCGTCAAATTCACTGGCGTTTCCACGACGACGTGACAGTAAAGGTCGCCACAGACACCGCTGCGCACGTTCGGCATGCCCTTGCCGCGCACCCGGAATACCTGCCCGGTTTGTGTCTCGGGCGGGATGCGCACGCGCGTGTGCTCATCTTGCGCCAGCGTCGGGATCTCGATCTCGCCGCCCAGTGCCGCGGTGACGATGGAAATGGGCATTTCGCAGTGCAGATCGTCGCCGTCGCGCTGAAAGATGGGATGCGGCTTGACGTGGATCTCGACGTACAAATCACCTGGTGGCCCGCCGTTGATTCCCGGTTCGCCATAGCCGCTTTGCCGCAGCCGCATGCCGCTGTCGATGCCAGCCGGGATCTTGACTTCCAGCGTCTTGGTCGTGCGAATGCGGCCAGTACCGCGACACTCGGGGCAAGGATCGGTGATCACCGTGCCGCGGCCGTGGCAGTCGGGACAGGTTTGCTGGATGGAAAAGAACCCCTGCTGCATGCGCACCTGACCGGTGCCTTGGCAGGTGGGGCACACCCGCGGCGAGGTGCCTTTACGCGCGCCAGTGCCATGACACGCCGAACAGGTCTCCACACTCGGCACGCGAATGGTTTTGATCGTGCCGCGCGCGGCTTCCTCCAGCGTGATTTCGAGGTGAAAGCGCAGGTCGGCACCCCGATACACCTGGCTGCGACCGCGACGGCTGCGACCGCTGCCGAAGATTTCTTCGAATATGTCGCCAACGAAATCTTCGAAACCGAACCCGCCGCCACCACCGCCCGCAGCGGCTGCGGCGCTGGGATCGACCCCCGCCAGGCCGTAGCGGTCATACGCGGCGCGCTTTTGCGGATCGCTCAGCACGTCGTAGGCGCGTTGGATCTCCTTGAACTTTTCCTCGGCGTCTTTGTTGCCCGGATTGCGGTCCGGGTGATACTTCATCGCCAGCCGCCGATAGGCTTTTTTGATCTCATCGGCACTGGCTTCGCGGGATACTTGTAACAGCGCGTAAAAATCGATCTCGGCCATGCTTTCCCAGTCAACGCACAAAGCCGACGGTCCAACGACCGTCGGCTGGATCTTCCAGCGGCGCGCCTTGCGGCGATGCCGTTACTTGCCACCAACGCAGCGAGGATTATGCCATCGCCCCGATCGGTGCGATCACTTCTTGTCTTTGACTTCGGTAAATTCGGCGTCGACCACCTCGGCGTCGCTCGCCGTCTGGCCGCCGCTCGTGCTGCTGCCACCCGCCGGCTGTTGGGCTTTTTGCACCGCTTCGGCGCTGACTTGTGCCAGCTCCTGCATCGCGCGTTCGATCGCCGCTTTGTCGTCGCCCCTGGCGGCTTTTTCCACCGCTTCGATCGCCGCGTCGACTTTGGCTTTGTCGGCAGCGGGCACCTTGTCGCCGAGTTCCGCCAGCGATTTCTTCACCGAATGCACCAGCGCGTCGGCCTGGTTGCGCGTCTCCACGAGCTCACGCATGCGCCGGTCTTCTTCGGCGTGCAGCTCGGCATCGCGGATCATTTGCTGGATCTGCTCTTCAGTCAGACCCGAGTTCGCCTTGATGGTGATCTTGTTCTCTTTGCCGGTGTCCTTATCGCGCGCCGAGACGTGCAGGATGCCGTTGGCGTCGATATCAAACGTTACCTCGATCTGCGGCACACCGCGCGGCGCCGGACGGATGCCTTCCAAGTTGAACTCGCCCAGGAGCTTGTTGTCGCGCGCCATTTCGCGCTCGCCCTGGAACACCCGAATCGTCACCGCTGTTTGGTTGTCATCCGCGGTCGAGAAGATCTGGGTCGCTTTGGTCGGGATGGTGGTGTTCTTGTGGATGAGCTTGGTCATCACCCCACCCAGCGTCTCGATGCCCAGCGACAGCGGCGTGACATCCAAGAGCAACACATCCTTGACTTCGCCCTGCAGCACACCTGCCTGAATCGCCGCACCGATCGCCACCGCTTCGTCCGGGTTGACGTCCTTGCGCGGTTCTTTGCCGAAGAACTCTTTGACCTTCTCCTGGACTTTCGGCATGCGGGTCTGGCCACCCACGAGGATCACCTCGTCGATGTCCTTGACCGTCAGCCCGGCGTCTTTGAGCGCAATGCGGCACGGTTCGATCGTGCGCTCGATGAGGTCATCGACCAGCGACTCGAACTTGGCGCGGGTGATTTTCATCGCCAGGTGCTTCGGGCCACTCGCGTCAGCGGTGATGTAGGGCAAGTTCACCTCGGTTTGCTGGCTGGAAGACAGCTCGATCTTGGCTTTTTCCGCTGCTTCCTTCAGGCGCTGCATCGCCAGCGGGTCCTTGCGCAGGTCCACGCCTTGTTCTTTGCGGAACTCCTCGACGATGTAGTCGATGAGGCGGTTGTCGAAGTCTTCCCCCCCCAGGAACGTATCGCCGTTGGTGGCCAGCACTTCGAACTGATGCTCACCGTCGACTTCCGCGATCTCGATGATCGAAATGTCGAACGTGCCACCCCCCAGGTCATACACCGCGATTTTGGAGTCGCCGGGCTTTTTGTCCATGCCGTACGCGAGCGCCGCCGCGGTCGGCTCGTTGATGATGCGCTTGACTTCCAGACCGGCGATGCGACCCGCGTCTTTGGTCGCCTGCCGTTGCGCGTCGTTGAAGTACGCTGGCACGGTAATTACCGCTTCGGTGACCGGCTCGCCGAGGTAGTCTTCCGCGGTCTTTTTCATCTTGCGCAGCACTTCGGCCGAGATCTGCTGCGGCGACAGCTTGCGCCCACTCGAAGTTTCCACCCAAGCATCGCCATTGTCGGCGCGGATGATTTTGTAGGGCATCAGTTTGATGTCCTTTTGCACCTCCGGGTCTTCGAAGCGCCGCCCGATGAGGCGCTTGATCGCGTAGAAAGTGTTCGCGGCGTTGGTGACCGCCTGGCGTTTGGCCGGTGCTCCGACGAGGATTTCGCCATCGCTGGTGTAAGCGACGACCGACGGCGTGGTACGCGCGCCTTCGGAGTTCTCGATCACGCGCACTTTGCCGTTTTCCATTACCGCCACGCAGCTGTTGGTGGTACCGAGGTCAATCCCGATGATTTTTCCCATGTCAAAGCTCCTTTTGGAATTGGTTGTCGATCAGTATGAGGGCGACGCTGCCTGTTTCAAGACTTGGCTTTGGAAACGGTGACCAGCGCCGGCCGCAGTACGCGCTCGTGCAGCAGGTAGCCTTTTTGTAACACCTGCACGACCTGGTTCGGCTCGTCGTCGGATTCGACTGTGCCGATCGCCTGGTGCAGGTTGGGGTCGAACTTCTGTCCTTGCGGATGTTCATCGCGCACCCCGTGCTGCTCCAGCGCGGCATTGAGCTGGCGTAACGTCAGCTCCACCCCCTGGCGCAGGCTCTCCACCGTCTGATTTTCGGTCGCCAGCGCCGCTTCTAGGCTGTCCTTGACCGGCAAAAGCGCGGCGGCGAATTTTTCGATGGCGAATTTGGTGGCTTTGCGCACTTCTTCCTCGGCGCGGCGGCGAGTATTTTCCACTTCCGCCTTAGCGCGCAGCCACGCGTCGTAATGCTCCGCAGCTTTGAGCTCGGCCTGCCGCAGCAGCTCCGGCCAGTCAGGAACGGTGTCGACATGGGAGCCGTGGTGGGTGTCGCTGTCCCCTTGGCTGGGAGCATCGCCTCCCGTGGCGGCACCGGTCTGGCGGCCGGCGGCATGGGAATCGCTGCTGTCGGTGCCGCCGTTGTTTCGGCGTGCCTCATTGCTGGTGCCAGCTTCTTCTGCCAAGCCGGAGGTTTGGATGGTGTCGTCTTGAATCATAAAAGGGTTCGCTCCTGTCGGCTTCATAAACCGAAAGTTTATATGAGGGGGCAGGAGCGGGTTTTCAAGGGCGCCAGATCAGCCTCAGCCCAGGTTCGAAAAGCAGAGGCAAGTTGTCTGGCGCCTGCGCTCAGGCGCCGCCGGCGAGACTCAACCCGCTATTTGTCGAGACTCAACCCGCTATTTGTCAGATGCGGACGTTTGATGACCTCGAGCGCCACCGGGCCCGGCGGCAAGGCGAGTTGCTCACACCGCCACGTCGACGTGCGACACTGTGCCGACGCCGCCGCTTTCTTTGAGGTAGATGCCGGTCTTTTGCATCAGTCCAAGCTCATTGCCAGAGGCGTCTTGGACCCGCCACGGGGTGCGGACCGAAGCGAGCGCGATCGCGCCGACGTCGGCGTCTTTGAGCGCGATGAGCTCGTCGCGGCGATACGGGTGCCACACGTAGAGCTGCGACCACGCCGCGTCGCCCTCGTCGATCCAGCCGTTGCCGTCGCTATCCAGTGCCGCGAGCTCGGTAAAACCGTCGCCGGTGATCGCCCCAAAGAGCTCGCGCCCGTCATCGGCGCGGCCGTTGCCGTTGCGGTCGAACACCAGAAAGCCCAGCCCCTGGACGGGCACGGGGAGGTTGACGAGTTCGCCGTTGCCCATGAGATCGAAGCGCAGCCCGATGTCGCGCAGTTCTGCGGCCGTGCCGGCAAAGTCCAGGACCAGCGGGTCTTTTTTCGGGCGTTGCGCGACCGTCCCGGTGAGTGCGGCGATTTCCAGATTCACTTCCGTGGATTCCTGCTGCACGAGCGCAAAGCCGGCGGCAAATTCGATCGAGCGCCCGTCGGCAGTGCGCACCACGCCGGTCGCGGAAAACGCCAGCGCCTCGGTGCGCACTACGGCAGCGTGCACCGTCATCACCGTGCCTTGCACGTTTAGGACGGTTTCCTGCTCAGCGGGGGTGTTCGGCGCGGTTGCCGGTGGCACCGATGCCGGTGAGGCGTGGGGCAGATCGTCCGATGCGCGGGTTTCGAGCGTCTTGGGATTGATCACCTCGATCTCGACGCCAAAGATGCGGCGCAACAGATCCACCGCCAGCCGCAGCGTGGGCGTCAAGGCCTTGTCTTCAGCCAAGGGATCGGTTTCGGCGCTTTCCGTCACGGTACGCTTGCCGGCTGCCTGTGACGAAGGGGAATGGCTGGCGGCAATCGCATTGGGTCGAGGCGTGCCCTCCGTCACGAAGCGGGAACGGCTTTCTTCCGCCGCGGGGTTCGGCGGCGCCGATGTATCGACTCTGGGCACAGCCGGGGCAGATGAGGGAAGCAGACCGCGCACGTTCCCGGCGGGGGCAGACGCCACCGGCACGGTCATCGCTACGTCGCGGACGTTGACGCGCAGCGAGCGGCGTTCATGGACTTGCGACTGCGCTTCGAGCTGCAGTTGCGAGGATTCGATTCGCATGGCATGGCCCTCCGAGAAAAGAGCAGGGCAATGGTGTTTACGGCAAATCGGGGAAAAACTTTAGGGTGAAACGCCCACGCCGTTGGCCCCGGTTGTGGCAGACATGGCATTATCGAAACATGAAGCGCAAGAAGCTCCCCATTGGCGTCAAAACCTTCGCGAACATTCGCGGCGACGAGTACTAATGCGTCCACAAAACGCTGTTCATCCCCCGGCTGGTGAGCGAAGGCAGCTACTGCCTCTCCCGTCCGCGCCGTTTTGGCAAGTCGCTGCTCGTTGGATACGCTCGCCGAACTCTTTGCCGGCAACGAGCCGCTGTTTCGCGGGTCGTTCATTCATGAGCGCTGGGACTGGAACCAGCAGCATCCGGTGATTCGCCTTAGTTTCGGCAAGGGACGGCTGGAGAGGCGCGCGCAGCTCGAAAACGTCCGGCCACCGCAAGGTGGGTGCGTTGCGAAGTACATGGCTTGACAGCGTTCGACCTTTGTATAATAAGGATATGCTGATAAGCCAGATACTGAGTGCGACATCGATTGAGCGACTTCGTCGGCAGATCGAACGTGCGCGTACTGGTCGAGGTCGGTGTGGTGATGCTCGACGTGACTGAGTACAGGATGAATGTGATTCACCATGTCTTCGTCGTCTTGGAATATGCATCGAGCGGAAAGGAGGGGTATCAGGGGTATCAGGGGTATCAAATATCACGATAAGCGGCTGTACAAGCCGATCTTTATCATCTTATCGCTATGATTCGACAAAAGGGGGTTTCATGATCGTTGCTGAAAAACGTTCGCTCCGGGGGGAAAAGGAGCGACGATGTTACTTCAAACCAGTGCCATTCTGGCAGCGGTTGCCTTAGTGTTGCAGGGTTGCGAAAACTTGCCGGTGAAAGCAGGCGACGCCAGCGCCAAGACGGTTGCGACCGGTGCCGCAGCAGGTGCGAGCGCGGAGGGAGCCAACCAGGAACTGGAACGGTGTGAGCGGCCTTTCGGTACGATTGCGATCGCCGAGGATGAGGCGTCTGACTGGTTCCGTTATTTGCGCAGCGAATACAAGCTGCCTTCGACCGTGCCCGTGCTGCGTTTGCTCATCCAGCAGTCGAACTGCTTCGTCATCGTCGATCGCGGCAAAGCCATGCGCACGGCGATGACCGGACGCGAGCTTCAGCGCTCGGGCGAGTTGCGAACTGGTAGCAATTTTGGCAAAGGTCAGATGGTCAGCGCCGATTACACGCTCACGCCCGAAGTCATTTTTAGTCAAAAAGGTACCGGCGGTGGAGGAGGACTCGGCTATGTCGGATCTGGGGTGCTCGGTGCGGCACTGGCGATCGCCGGTTCGATTCGTACCAACGAGGCGGCGACAATTCTAACTCTGGTGGACAACCGCTCCGGTGTGCAGGTTGCTGCGGCGGAAGGCTCGGCGAAGAACACCGACTTCGCGATCGGAGGATTGTTGCTGGGCGCAGGAGCAGGCGGTGGGTTGGGTGGGTATACCAACACGCCGGAAGGCAAAGTGATCGCTGGCGCGTTCATGGACTCATACAACCAGCTCGTGCGTGCCCTGCGTCAATACACGCCTCAAAGCATGGGGGATCGCCAGCTGGGTACCGGCGGCCGACTTGGTGTCGAAGGCGCAACGCAACCCGCAGGATATCGCGGTCAAAAAGCTTCGTTGCGTCAAGCGCAAGAAAAACTCATTGGTTTGGGTTATCTTACCGGTACTGCCGACGGCAAAATGGGTCCCAAAACGCAAGAAGCCCTGCGCGCTTTTCAGCGTGACCGCGGCTTGCAGGTCACCGGTGTTCTGGATGAAGCAACAGCGGCTGAGCTGGCGAAATAAAGGGCATCGGTCCTGAATCCGCCGCGCCCTTGTGCTGGTCGTGTAGCCTTATTGCTGAGTACGCCACCTGCGGCAAAAAGCGGTAAGCTTTCTGTCGACTGGGGCAAGGGCCGGGAGCTACATGTTAATGTTGGCCTGTCTGGTCGAAGAGCTGCTGCGCGTCGACCTCGCCCGGCCGGGTGGGTGAGCGCTCGCCCAGGGTCAGAAAAGAGACCTTCTTCGCCCAAAACCCGCTGGTGTCGAACCTACAGTGCGTAGGAAGGTGATTGCATGTTCCTGGTAACCGGTCATTCCAGGCCGTTCTTTCCTTCCCGCGCACTGCTTGCTAAGCTGCCCCCGTGTTCGACACGAGGAGCAGCCCATGATCCGAACCACGCGCACGCGCCGTAGCGCCGAGCAGTGGCGCGCACTCATTGCCGGACAAGTCGCCAGCGGCATGGGCCAGGAAGCGTTCTGCAAGCACAAACAACTGGCGCTCAGTACCTTTGCCTACTGGAAGCGTCGCCTGGCATTTGCCTCAGACGAGCGTAGCGAATGTAGCGAACCCACGCCCGATTCCCTGAACTGGATCGATCTGGGACGTCTGGGTCTTGGCGCTGGCACCGGCTCGGGCTGGCTCATCGAGCTCGATCTGGGCAACGGTGTGTGTCTGCGCGTGAGCAGGGGCTGATGTTCTTTCCCGAAGAGCGCGTGCGCGTGTGGCGGTATGCCCGGCCCATCGACCTGCGCAAGCACTTTGACGGCTTAGCGGCGCTCGTGCGCCAGCAGCTCGGGGAAGACCCGCTGAGCGGGCATCTGTTCGTGTTTCTCAACCGGCGGCGTACGCACATGAAAGTGCTGAATTCGACGAGAAGATCACCTATCGGCTGGCGCAACGTCCGGGCAGCTACGTGGTGCTGGCCTATCGGCGCCTGGTGGTCAAAGACAAACGCAACGCTCAGGTCAAGACCCCGCCCGCACCGGCCAACGTGCTCGAAGGCAGCTTTGCTGACGTGAGCTTTCTGGCCGGGATGCTGGTGGATCAGTTCTGCCATCACCTGCCACTGTATCGCCAGCACCAGCGCTTGGCAATGAGCGGCATTAGCGTGAGCCGCAGCACGCTGACGCAACTCGTGCAGCGCGCCTGCCAGTTACTCGAACCGATCTATGAGGCGCAGCGGCGAAACTTGCTGCGATCCAAAGTCTTGGCGATGGATGAAACCCCGATCAAGGCCGGTCGAGATGAACCGGGCAAGATGAAGCAGAGTTGGTTCTGGCCGATTTATGGGCAGGATGACGAAGTGTGCTTCATCCACGCCGCATCGCGCGGCAGTGAAGTGGTCAGCGAAATCCTGGGCGATCGCTTTGCCGGTGTGCTGCTCACCGACGGGCATTCGGCCTATGAGCGCTATGTGCAGTCACGCCCGGCGCTCACCCACGCCAACTGCTGGGCGCACGTGCGGCGCAAGTTCGAAGCGGCGCTCAAGGCTGACCCGAAAGCCGCAAACGAGGCGCTAGAGCAGATTGGGCAACTGTACCGGATCGAAGCGCAGATCCGGCAACAACGACTCACCGGGCAAGCCAAGCGCGAAGTGCGTAGCCAGCGCAGCGCGCCGGTGGTCAAAGCCTTCTGGGACTGGTGCGAGCGACAGCGACGACGATGGGACCTGGTGCCCTCGCACCCCTTGCTCAAAGCGCTGGGGTACGTGAGCGGACGCGAAGCGGCGCTGGAGGTGTATTTGCACAACCCGTACGTAGCGATCGACACCAACCACCTGGAGCGGGCGCTGCGGCCGATCCCCTTGGGGCGAAAAAACTGGCTGTTCAACTGGACTGAGCTGGGCGCGCACCACGTGGCGGTGGTCCAAAGCCTGCTGGTCACTTGCCGGCTGCATGAGATCAACCCGTATGGGTATCTCGTGGATGTGCTGCAGCGCGTGGCGCAGCACCCCGCAAAGCAGGTGCATGAGCTGACCCCCAGGCTGTGGAAGGAGAAATTCGTCAGCAACCCGCTGTTGTCGGACGTGCAGCGCGTCGGACAACAGC
>FWWL01006406.1_pt1 | contig 17141 bp, 13 predicted proteins | sample 2228331 | NCBI WGS metagenome assembly FWWL01 (sample SAMEA103939775, study PRJEB20133) | metagenome
TCTCTGCATTCTACCACTAAGCACACTGCATAATTGAGACTATGATTAGATTATAAAAATAATTTTGCTTTTTTATTTTTAGCTAAACTTTGTAGACCCAAAAGGTTTATAGAATATGTTTATACTACAGAGCAAAGCTAACTAAAATTTTAATTATTTTTTAAGATAATTTTTTTGTAGTGTATATTTTTTAAAAAAGTAAGTTAAATAATATAAAGAAAAAAATTTGAGGTAAAAATGCTATAATTTTATGCAGTATAATGAATAAAAAAGTGTTTTTGTTAATTAAAGAACAGGAGGATGAATGAGTAAGGTTGTAGAATGGTGGGAGAGATATCAGGTTTATTTTTTTTATCTTTTTGCGGTTGCTTCTGCAGTTTCTATTTCTGCTATGACAGTCCTTTTAGTGATTTTTTTAGTTTTTTATCTTTTAAATTTAAAAGAAAATTTTAAAAGTTTGCCTAAGGATTTTTTGAATTTTGTGTGGCTTTATTTGTGGGAGGGATTAAGTAATATTTTTAATGGGTATTTTAAGGGTTTTTTCAGTTCAGCAGGTAATATATGGGATAAAATTGGATATGTTAGTTTTTCAAATTTAAAAGTGGATGAGGAAAAAATTTTAAGGTTTTTGAAGATAGTTTTGTGGGTTAATGTTATTATAATAATTTATGCTTTGCTTCAAAAATATGCTGGTTTTCCAGTTATTTTTAAAAAGCTTTTTACAGGAGATATGGCAAGGTTTAAAGGATATCATTCGCATCCTTTGAGGTTTGCGGGTTATCTTTCAACAGTTTTTATTATAGGTTTTAGTTTTGCTGTTTTTTATTCAAGAAAGTTATTGATTCCTGTTGTAATTATTTTTTTAGGTGTTATTTTAAATGGGTCAAGAACTTACTGGTTTAGCGTTGTTGTAGTTATTGGAGTGATTTCTATGTTGAAGTCTTTTAGAGTTTTTTTAATTTCGGTTATAGGTGGAGGTGTAGTAGTGGGAGGATTGTTTTTGTTTGTTCCAGAGTTAAATAAAAGGGTTGAGTCGGCTTTTGAAAGTAAAGCTGGGGTTGAGCTTGTGGATATGGTAAGTGGGGAAAAGAGGCAGTTTTCTAATATGGAGTTAAGAAAAAATTTCTGGAAAGCTGGGATTGAAATATTTGTTCAAAATCCCGTTTATGGGATTGGTGAAGGAAAGATTTCAAAATATTTAGAAGCATATAAAGAAAAAGGTTTAATAGATAATGTGGCACATTGCCATAATTCTTATATAACTGCTTTAGCTGAGACAGGGATAATTGGAGCTGGAATATTTATTTTTGTTATTCTTTATTTTTTAAGAAAATATTTTATTCTTGGGAAAAATAGTAGTAATGATTTTGGAAAAGCAATGGCATTTTCTATCTTTGCTGCCTGGTTGAATGTTGCTTTAGGAGGGTTATTTGAAAGTAATTTTTCAACATTTATTATTTGGGGGTTTTTAAGTCCATGGATGGGACTCTCTGTGAAAGATAAAGGTTAAGGTAAAGATAAAGGTAAAGTAGAGGAATATAAATAAAAGAATGGTAAATGTATAAAAATTTTAAAGATATGCCTGTGTGGGAAAAAGTAATGAACATTGCTATTATGATTTTTGAGCTTAGTAATAAATTACCTAAAAAAGAAGGTTAATGTTCTTTCTTCTCAAATCAGAAAGACAGCAATAAGTATTTTTGCTAATATTGCTGAAGGATATGGATAAAATAAATTTTTATTATTTACCTGTGGTTCAATAATGGAAACATTGAATTATATTGAATATGGAAAAAGAGTTGGTTATTTTTAAAAAAAAATGTTGAAGAGATAATAAAAAATTTGGAAGTTGTATATAATGATATAAATAAAGTTATAAAAACTTTAAAAAAACTAAAAAAGTAATTTCATCTTCTATTTTCTCGATCCTAATCTCAACCTTTACCTTTATTTTAACAAGCGCCTTCGCGTTTTATTACTGCTTTGATGGTTTTAAGAAGTATAACTATATCAAGCCAGAGATTCCAATTTTTTACATACCAACTGTCTAAAGAAACTCTGTATTCATAAGAAGTATTACTTCTTCCGCTTACCTGCCACAGTCCGGTTATTCCAGGAGGAAGTGCATGAATTATTGGGCTTTCATCTTTTATATATTCCCATTCTCTTGGTAGATATGGTCTTGGTCCAATTAAAGACATTTCACCTTTAAGGACATTGAATATCTGAGGTAGTTCATCAAGTGATGTTTTTCTTAGAAATTTACCAATTGGTGTTATTCTCGGATCATCTTTGAGTTTCCAGTATGTTTCCCATTCTTTTTTCTTTTCAGGGTATTTTTCAAGAATTTCTTTTAGTTTCTGGTCAGCGTCTTTATACATTGTTCTAAATTTGTAGCAGTTAAACTCTTTAGCTTTTTTGCCTATCCTTTTGTGTGAATAAATAACAGGGCCTTCACTTGTAAGTTTTATTATTATTGAAATTATTATCAAAAGTGGGATTATAAAAATAAAAACAATTAATCCAAGAATGTAGTCAATCACTCTTTTGGTAAGATATGTAATTGGGTTTGAAAGGTTATTTTTTATTTCAAAGCCTATTAGTTGTTTTGTGAAAAAGTATTTTATCTCTGTGCCGTATGCTGCTATGCCTGAGATATTTGGAACGAAGATTATATTTTCAACTTTATGTTGAAGTTTGTTTATAAGTTCTATTTCTCTTTCAGAAAAATTATCCTTTGCTATTATAAGGTCTGTTATGTGAGCGTATTTTATGTAAAGTGGAAGTTTATGAATACCTTTGTGAATTTTTTTATCTTTTATCTTCTTTTTTTCTGTATCATCAACAAAACCTGCTATGTAATAACAGAGGTTTTTATCTTCTGTTAAGGAATCGTATATATCGGTTGCTATTTCGCCACTTCCAACTATGAGTGCTTTTTTTGTAAGGAGATTGAATTTATAGAGAAGCTTTCTTATGGTTGTTCTTATAATCGGAAAGATTAAAACCATTAAAACTGTATGAGTTATTATTAATGTTCGTGAATATGTGGCTGAGGCTTTTAAAGCAAAAAGAAGAGATAGAATTATTATAAGGGAAATTATTGAGGATTTTATTATCAGTTTTATTTCTTCCCAGAAGGTAAAGGTTTTAGTATAAAGTTTTTCATAAGCAAAGACGAGTACAAAAAAAGGTATTATCCAGAGATAGTTTATATTAGGATTAAATTGAGGAAGATGGAAAAAATGAGTTAAGATATGAGTTCTGATGTATTGAGCGGTTTTTAGAAGAAGAAAGATAAAGGAAATGTCTAAAAATAAAAGAATAAAAATTGAAATCCTATATTTTAATCGTGTAATATTCATATTAAATTTATTTTAGCAATTTTGAAAAAATTATAATAAATTTTTTGGAAATATAACTCATCAGATATAGAGTAAATTGATAGAAGTTAATTATAAGAAATATTTGAAGGAAAAATATTATGGCTAATAATGTAGTTTTCAAGATGGAAAACTATAGGATGGAGGTTTAGTTTTTTGAATATGGTTATTGTTTTTTCAAGGTTGAGGTTTGAGTTTGATGTGAAAAGTTTTGTTGTGAATATGGGAAAAAGAGATGTTATGTCGTTATTGAGTTTGTAGTTGATTTTGAAGTTTATTTTTTCACAGAGGTTTGTAAGTTTTTCCAGTTTTTCAATATATGTATTTGATGGTTTTTTGAGAAAGTTTATTGTGCTTATGTTGATTATCTGGTTTATTGTGAAATTAAAATCTTCTTCAAGGTTTTCATAAACAATATCCGGGTTTTTTTCTACGATTTTATATAAAAGATTGAATGTGTTTTCGAATTCTTCAAGTCTTTCGTTTTTTTCTTTTGTTATTAATAGTTTTAATATTTCAAGCTGTATTTTGAAGTTCATATCTGAAATAGAAATTTTTTCATATGAGTTTAAATCATTTTGATGGTTTTCTTCTCCATAAGAGATGTGGATTTTTATGTCGCTTAGGGTGTAAAAATCAATTATAAGGTTTAGTTTGTATTCTGTGTCTGATTCAAAATTATAGATTGATGAGTAAGTGTAAAAGGTTTTTGGAGAGAGTTCTTTAATAGTTTTGATGTTAATTATGTAAATTGCATTTTCATAGCTTTGAAGATCATTTAAAATGGTTTTTATTACAAGATATGAGTGAATAAGTTTTTCATCAATTTTTGATGGTTTGATAAAATTAAGATAAATTTTTTCTCCATCCCCAAAGTTTTTGAAGTTTGATTTTGACATTGATAAAAGAGAAATAAATCCTTTTTCCATCCCTTTATAGCCGAGTTCTTCGGTTATAAGTATTGCTTTGAATGCATATTTGAGATTTTGTTGTGCCTCTATTCTTGATATATCATTGAAAAACCAGCCACAGCTTGTAAATGAATAGATCTGGTATTTCATCATTTGTAGGAGTTTTTTGGCTTTTAGGATATTTTCAGGTGAAGGTTCCTTTAAGTTTTGTTTTATGAAATCTTCAAGTCTTTCTTTTTTTCTCAATACATTTATGAAATTGTTTTTGACGATGAGTGGGTCTGTAAATATTTTTCTGCCTTCTTCCATATAGATATCGTTTGTTACTTCGCCAAGCCATCTTACTGCTGACCTTAATCCAAAACGCCAGCTTGTATCATAAATACCTTCATTTCCGCAATCACAACCACCTTTCCATCTTCTCACTCCATGAGCACAGCTCCAGCTTGTTCCATCTCCATCAGGCATTGTGTTAATTTCTACTTCGCTTTCTGGTTCTTTTATTGAAAGATATTCTGATAGTGTTATTGGCTTAATGTTATATTTTGAAAGTTCATACTTAAATGAGTGTGAAAGGGTTAGATCGGCAAATTTATGATGGTGTCCGAAGGTTTCGCCATCTGTGGCAATTAAGAGAAAATTGGTTTTCAGCATGTCCATTCTTAAAGAGATCTCCCTTGAGAAGATTTCTGAGTTGAATGTTATGTTTTCAAATGAGGTTCTTCTTGAAAATTCTCCATCATATACAAAGATTTTTATGTGTCTTTTACATATTTTTCTGTTTTTTTCATTACGATCAAACCAAACATATATACTACTGGGTTTCACAGGTTCTTCTTTTTGAGTTTTGAGGTTTATAACCTTTGAGATCTGGTGAGGAGATAGAATTATGTATTTTATTCCGTAATCTATAAGAACTCTGAGTGTGTCTTCATTAACTGCGCATTCTGAAAGCCACATTCCCTGCGGATGAAAGCCAAATCTGGATTTAAAGTCTTCTATACCCCAGTGTATTTGTGTTATTTTGTTTGAGAAATTGTCAAGTGGAAGTATTGTGTGATTATATGGATGAGCAATTACCGGAGAAAATCCTGTTTTTGATGTGATTTTTTTTACTGTTTCTATAAGTTTATGGTAATATACAGGATAGGTTATCTCAAGCCAGTTTAATAAGGTTGGACCGAAATCAAAATTAAGGTATTCATAGTTGTTTACAAACTCAATTATCTTTCCTTCGTTGTTGTATATTCTACCATAAAGGTTTGGTAGATAACACTCCATAGCGATTCTGTTGTTCCAGTTGTTGTATGGTCTGGCTGTAAATTCAAGTTCGTATTCGCCTGTAAATGGGTTTTCACGGGGTGGCTGGTAAAAGTGGCAGTGGATTGTTATGTATTTTTGTTTTCTGTTTTTATCGTCCATAAAAGTTCCTTATCATCAAAACAGTCTTTAATAAAGTATTTTACATAATTATTTCTAGTTTTATAAATAATTGCTACTGGACCTTTGGTTATTTTATGGTTTAGAAATGTTATATAATCAAAGAGATTGAGTACGTTTTTTTCCGATGAGAAGCTTAAATCAAATATTTTTGAACTGGTTTTGAAAAAGCAATCGGGATGGATTAGAAATCTTTTCTCTTCTGTTATTATTTCAAGGAATATTTCTGGTTTAAATGAGATAAGATCAGATATCTCATCAGGAATTATAAAAGGAGTCCTTGAGATTTTGGGGGTTCTAATGAAATGAAGAATGAGTTTTTGAGCTTCTTTAATTTTAAGTTTATATTCTTTTTCAAAAATAAGTTCTTCGTCTTTGATTTCAATAATTTCTAGTTTTATTAAAGGGGGAAGTTGAATTGTTTTTGATTCAATAATTTTTACTGGAATGTTATGATTTTCAGCTTTTTTTAAAAGGTCGTAAAGCTGGTTAATGTTTTCAGTTTTTTTTAGTGTTCCAAAATCGTTTTTGAGGTTTTCAAGCATGCCTTCATTTGAAAGAAATGAAATTATGTTTTCAATTCTTGAAAAATCTGAGATTATAAGTTCGTACATTTCAGATTGTTATTTTGTTTTGCATTGTTTCTATTATTATGGAGTCGACACTGCTCATTCCAATTATTGAAATCCTTGCTATGTTTTTTATTGTTTTTAATGGATCTTTTTCTATGAAGCCTGAATTTTCGTTTACTGTGATGGAGTTTATGGCAAGGTATGCGTTTTTTATGGCACTTTCGACTGAAGATGCTACTTTAAGTGAGCAGCTTTCTTTAGCTCCATCACATATTAAGCCTGCAATATCTGCAAGTAGGTTGTTTATTGCACTGGCTATTTTTGGTATATCAGATGGTGAGTGTTGATATGCTATTGCTGCACTGGCACCTGCACCACTTGATATGGCACAACCGCATATAGGAGCAAGCTCACCAGTATAGGATTTTATGTAGGAGTTTATTATGTGGGAAAGTGCTATGCTTTTGAGGATTGTTTCTTCTTTGATTCCTCTGTCTTTGCCATAAAGATATGGAACAAGTATTGCAACAACTCCCTGGTTACCGCTCTGTCCGCTTGACATTACGGTAAGTGGAAGCCCTGACATTCTTGCATCTGTGGCGGAAGCTGTTAAGCTTTTTATTTGAGTTATAAGGTCATTATCCGAAAGTTGTTTGAGCAAGTAACCTGTTTTTTTCAGTTTAAAGCCTTCCTCTGCTGCTTTCAGGTTCATCTCAATTCCTTTTTTTATGTATTCAAGTTGAGCGGGAGTGGCGTTTGTGGCAAGATTGACAAGATCAGTTAGATTAAGGTTTTTTATGATTTCTTTATAGTTGGTTTCTTTCTCTTTTGTCAATTTGGATTTAATTATTTTATCATTCAGCATAAGAAGTGAAATATTAAAGTGTGATTTTGAAATGATACAGACTGCCCGGTCTTTTTTGTTTTTAATTATTGCTTCGATATAGATGTCTTTTTTGGTATAGTCAACATTAATTTTTATTCTTTTTTCTTTTATCATCTTTTTTGCTTTTTTTATTTTTTGTGGTGTTGCTTTTGAAAAGATATTATATTTAAGTTCGGGTTGAGGTATTAAAGCTCCAACAGCACCAGCAATGAGATTTCCTTTTTCGTTTCCAAGTTTAGGAATATTTACACCATATCCATTTTTATAAGTTCCAGGATCAATGTTAAGTGTTATGGTAGTTGATAAGTCAATCTTTTTTATAAGTTTTGCAGCATTTGAAACAGCGTAAGCTAATGATATTGGTTCAGTGCAACCGAATGCAGGATAAACTTCGTTTTCAAGTATTTCATCAAGAAGGTTCATATTATCCTCTTTTATATCTTAATTTTCCTGATGCTTATCCAGAGTTGAAAAAAGATAAAAGATAAAAATGAAATTGTAGCTGAAACTATGAAAGGTGTGGGGGCTGAGAACTTATCCCAGAGAATGCCTGCTATGAGGCTTGCAAGAAAAGTTGCAATTCCACCAAGTCCCTGGAAAATTCCCATTGCGGTTGCTCGATTGTTCGGCGTGGACATACTGGACACAATTGCTTTTGCTATACCTTCATTAAGAGCGCCATAGATACTGTATATAAGAAAGAAGGTAAGAAGTGAAGAAAATGTTATAGATTTTGCAAAACCGAGGCAAACAATTGAGTATATAATAAAGCTAAGCATAAACACTTTAACTTTTCCAATCCTATCTGATATTATTCCAGCAGGGGTAGAAAGTAAGGCGTAGAATATGTTATAAAGGAAATATACAAGAATTGTTGTTGCGGTCGAGTTTGTTACTGATTTAACCTTCATTATTAGAAAAACGTCTGAGAATTTGGCAAGTGAGAAAAGAATATAAATTGCAACAAAAAGTTTAAAGTCCAATGAAAGTGGTTCTTTTGTGTTAATGTTTGAAGCTGTTTTTGGATTTTCCTGGTTTATGTCAGCTTCTTCAACAACATATCTTTTAAGTATAAATACACCTGCTATTGCAGGGGTAAATGCGATTATAAATATTGCTCGATATGAGGATGAGGTTTCTCCAAGAAGATATAAAAATAGAAGTGTAACAAGAGGACCGACTGCAGCACCAAATGTATCCATTGCTCTGTGAAATCCAAATGCTTTTCCCCAGTTTTCTTTTCTGGATGAGGCGGATATAAGAGCATCACGGGGAGAGGTTCTTATACCTTTTCCTATTCTGTCAATAAATCTTGCAAATAAAACAAAATACCAGCTGAAAGCAAAAGCCATTATTGGTTTTGCTATTGCTGAAAGTGAGTATCCAATGATTACAAGAATTTTTCTTTTTTTTATTTTATCACTTAAATATCCACCCCATATTTTAAGAATGTTTGCAGTTGACTCTGCAATTCCTTCTATTAATCCAATTACAGTCATTGGAGCATTAAGAACTTGAGATAGAAAAATTGGTATTACAGGATATAACATTTCGCTTGATATATCCGTAAGTCCACTTACTATACCAAGAACTATTACATTTTTTGTTAACCCTTCTTTGAAATTTTTAAAGATTTTCATAATTAAATTTTAGCATATTTCACTGGTATGATATTTTAATTTGGTTCTTTTATGCTATATCAATAATTCTATACATTCATACTTCCATTTATTCAGTAAATCATTATTTTCTTATAGTTTTTTCTTTTATAAAAAAATCCAGAGAGATTTTCTTAAACTCATAACTCTTGTTCCACTTGCAAAGTGGACCAGGCAAAATTTACCTTTGCAATACATCAACATCTCCATTTATATATCCTTCATAAAAAATCTACCGTCTCACTTTAGTTCAACTTTCCGTCTTTTACAAAATGGGAATATTTTGAGGATTTTTTAATTTCAATTTATTGATATATCTTGACACATTCGTACTTTCATACTCTCTACATATACACTTCATTAAAGAGATCGAATTTTAAGAATGTATCAGGTTTTATGTTTTAAAAGGATGTTTTTTAATTGTTGGTATAATATAGGTATGAGATATATAAATGAGTATTTAAAGATGAATGATAACAACTGGTGGTTTGTTACAAGGAATGAGATAATTTATCAACTTATAAAATCTTATAAAAAGGATAAGGATTTGAAGATCCTTGATGCTGGATGTGCGGGAGGGAGTTTGCTTTTTTATTTGAAAGAAAAAGGATATAGTATGCTTTACGGGATTGAAAATAATGAAAGATTAATTCGAAAGGTAAATTTTGGAAATATAAATGTAAAAGTTGGTGATGTACTAAATAGTGGTTTTGAAAATGATTTTTTTGATGTTGTGGTGGCATCTGATGTTATTGAGCATATTGATGAGGATGAAAAACTGATTTTTGAAGTATGGAGAATATTGAAAAAAGGGGGGATATTTATAGTTTTTGCTCCTGCATTTAGATTTTTATGGTCATATCATGATGTGATAAATGAGCATAAAAAAAGATATACTAAGAAAGAATTAATGAAAAAAATTGAAAAGTGTAATTTTAAGGTTTTAAGAGCTTCATATTGGAATTTTTCATTTTTTTTCCCGACACTTTTTTTAAGATGGATTAAGAGTTTGTTTAAGATAAGGTCAAATGATTATTATAGCTTTCCTTCATTTTTAAATAATCTTATTATTTTAATGCTTTCAGTTGAAAACTCGATCTTAAGGTATATTAATATGCCATGGGGAGTGAGTGTTTTTGTTGTTGGTTTTAAGGAGGATTTATGAAAGTTCCACCAAGGATTGGTTTTATTGGTATTGGTATAATGGGATTTCCAATGGCTAAAAATCTTATAAAGAATGGGTATAAGATAAAGGTTTATAATAGGACAAGAGAAAAATGTTATGAACTTGAAAAAGAGGGAGCTGAGATATCTGCAACTATTAAAGAAATTTCTCAGCTTTCAAATGTTATTATAACTATGCTTGAGAATGAGAAAGCTATGGATGATGTTTGTTTTGGAGAGTGTGGAGTTATTAAAAATCTATCAGCTGGTAGTTATTTTATTAATATGTCTACGGTAAGTTACGATTATACTTTAAGGTTAAAAAATGAGTGTTTTAAAAGAGGGATAAGGTTTTGTGATTGTCCGGTGTCAGGTTCGAAGCCTGTTGCTGAAAGTGGGAATTTGATTATTTTATATGGTGGGGAAGAAGAGGATCTTGATTATCTTAAACCCATACTATTATCAATGGGTAAGGATATAGTGTATTGTGGTAAAGCTGGAAATGGAACTATTTTAAAGCTTTCTGTTAATTTACTGCTTGCATTTATGAGTGTGGGACTTGTTGAGAGTGCAAGGCTTTGCGAGAAAAGTGGTTTGAGTGTTGAGTTGTTATTTGAAGTTCTTGAAAAAAGCCCTGTTTTGAATTGTGGATATTATAAGATTAAGAAAGAAAAGATTATTTCCAGAAATTTTGAACCTCAGTTTTCATTGAAGAATATGTTTAAGGATCTAAGGTTTATAAAAGAACTTGGGGAGAGAAATGGTTTGAAGCTGGTTGTGGGGGAGAAGATTTATGAACTTTACAGGAATGGTTTTAATGAAGGGTTTATGGATGAGGATCTTTTGAGTGTGTATAAGCTTTATTGTACTAAAGAAAAGATGGATGGATGAAAATCTGAAATTTATGAGATATATTTTGTCGTACTTTTATTCTGCATAAATCTATACTTTCAAACCATGTCAACCTTCAAGGTTGCTATAAATTGTTGTAAAATAATGATTTATGATTGAGTTTGAGTTTATAGATAAAAAGGAAAAATTAAAAGAATTGGTGAAAACGCTTATTAATTGCGATTATGTTTCAATAGATACTGAATCAAATAGTCTTTATGCTTATAAACCGGTTTTATGTTTGTTGCAGATAGAAGCAAAAGGTAAGATTTATCTTATAGATAGTTTGAATATAAATACATCAGATTTAAAAGTTATTTTTGAGAATGAAAAGATAGAAAAAATATTCCATTCTGCTTATTCTGATATATCTATGATAAAAACATCTTTTAATTGTGAATTTGTTAATATTTTTGACATTATGATTGCTTCAAAATATGTTTATAAAAAAGCTGTTGGGCTTGATAAGCTTGTTAAGATTTATTTTAATGTTGATATGCAAAAAAAATATCAAAAGGTAAACTGGGGTAAAAGGCCATTAGATTTTGAAGTTTTGAAATATGCTGCAATGGATGTGTTTTATCTTAAAAGATTACGGAATAAACTTGCCACGGAGCTTACAAGAATAAATGTCTATGATGAGTTTAAGGCATTTTGTGAAAAGATATCAAAAACTTCCAGAAGGGAAAACAGGTTTTCGATTGAAAGGTATATTTCTATAGCAAAAAACTATAATCTTGAATCTCTTGAGAGAGATATTTTTCTTTTACTTGTTGAAAAAAGAGAAGAGATAGCCAGAAAACTGAATATTCCACCTTTTAGAATAATAAATAATGAGGTTTTAATTGATATTGCAAGACGTTATGATGAGATAAAAAATATTGATAACACAAAAATTTATAATAATGCTATTTTAAGAAATATTGATTGGATAAAAAAGTGTATTAAGGATGCGTTAAACTGTGAGTATGAAAAATATTTTGATGGGACAATTAAAAGTGAAGGTTATGAAAAAAATAATAATGATAAGATAAAACTTTTAAGAAAATGGCGAATGAATGTGGCTGAAAAGAATAATATTCCCTGTGAGCTTGTGTTAGAACTTTCAATTCTTAAAAAACTTGTGAGCTTTGAAAAGATAAGTATCGAAACCCTGAAAGAACTTGGAGTGGATGAAAAGAGAATAGAAAAATATGGGAAGAGTCTTGTGGAGTTTTTTAATTCTTTAAGAAAAAATGAATGAGGTTTGTCCTTCCTGTAATTTTAAGTGCTTTTATTATAAGTGGAAGATTTTCTTTTTTAAAGTATTGAAGTAATGCTCTGTGAAGTTTTCTTTCAAATTCTTTTTTAGGGACATATATTTTTGCGCCTGTTTGTGGATCTTTTTCACATAAATACATTGCTGTAGCATATTCTCCTGGTGCTGGAAGAAAATCGTTTATTTGTAATGGCTTTAAATTGTGTTTTTTGAGAAAAACTGCCATATCTATGGCGTCGTTTAAGGTTGTGCCAGGGAATGCAGAAATAAAATAAGTGACAAGGTATTGTTCTTTATTTGCTTTTTTAGAGAATTCGTTAAAATGTTTCTTGAATTCGAGAAAGATTTTGAAGTTTGGTTTTTTCATCAAATTAAGAACCTTTTCTTGAGTGTGTTCCGGGGCTACCTTTAATTGTCCACTTGTATGATGAAAAGCAATTTCTTTTATGTATTCTCTACACATTAAAGCCATATCCATTCTTATCCCGCTTGCAATAAAAACCTTTTTTATATTTTTATGTTCTCTAATTTTTTTCATAAGATTTAAAAGAGGTTTGAAATCAAGATTAAGATTTTTGCATATACCTGGATAAAGACATGAATTTTTTATACATTTTTTACATATCTCAATATTTTTGCCTGAGATTTTATACATATTTGCTGATGGGCCGCCTATATCAGTGATTACTATTTTTTTATTTTCAGAAATTTTTTCTATCTCTTTAATTATTGAGTTTTCGCTTCTGCTTTGAATAAATTTCCCCTGATGGAAAGAAAGGGAGCAAAAGCTGCAACCACCAAAACATCCTCTATGAATTACTATTGAGTTTTTTACTGTTTCATATGCTGGTATTTTTTCTTTATAAAATGGATGTGGTTTATAATTAAAAGGAAGATTATATATTGAGTCCATCTCTTCAGTGGTTAAAGGTAAAGCTGGAGGATTTGCAACAATTGCGCGAGTATCTGAAAACTGTATTAATCTTTTAGCAAAGTATGGATTTAGATTTTCATATATTATTTTCGTCATTTTTAGAAAATTTTCTTTATTGCTAACTATTTCCTCATATGATGGTAGTTTTATGATATCAGTTTGATTCAGGTAATTAGTTATTTCTTTTTCGCCAAGTTTAAAAACAGTTCCTCTTATGTCTCTTATTTTTTTTATTTCTTCTCCTTTTTTAAGTCTTTCAATAATTTCTATTATTGTTTTTTCGCCCATGCCATAAACAAGAAGATCTGCTTTTGAGATTTTTAGTATGGGTTTTCTTATCATATCGGACCAGTAGTCATAATGGACAAATCTTCTCATTGTTGCTTCAATACCACCGATAATAACAGGAACATCGCTATATGCCATTTTTGCCATATTTGAGTAGACTATTGTGGCTCTGTCGGGTCTTTTGTTAGGTTTTCCACCAGGTGAATATTCATCTTCAGATCTTGGTTTTTTATTATGAGTATATTTGTTAATCATTGAGTCCATATTTCCGCCAGATATGGCAAAACAGATTTTAGGTTTCCCAAATTTTCTAAACTCATTAACATCTTTATAATCTGGTTGGGATAAGATAGCAACTTTGTATCCTTTTGATTCTATTACTCTTCCAATAATAGCTATAGCAAAACTGGGATGATCTACATAGGCATCTGGTGTTATCAATACAACATCAATATCATCCCATCCACGCTTTTTTATTTCTTCCACTGTTATTGGCAAAAACTCACTCATAAAGATATTATATTGAATATTTTGTAAAATTTTATATTAAAAGATATATTTAGGAGGTGTAAATGAGAAAAGTTATGTTTTTCTGTCATACTTTTTATCCTGAAACTTCTGGATATTCAATAGCTTTTCAAAATTTAATTAATTCAATTTTACACAATATAACTGATGTTTATATAAAAGTATTTACTCCTTACCCTTTAGGTTATAAAAAAGAAATACAAAAAGAAAGATTAGAAATAATAAGGTTGAAAAAGAAAATTAATTTAAGAAAAATAAGATACTTTGTCAATGATTACTTTTATGCAAAGGAAATTTCTGAGACATTCAAATCAGAAAGATTTGATGTACTTTTTATTGAAACCTTTGATCAGTTTGTATTTATTAACTCTCTGGATAGCGATATATATGATAGAGTAGTTGTTAGAATACATGGAACAAACGAAACAGAATATACTATGTTTGGTAAAGATCTTGAGTTTAAAATGAGAAGGTTTGTGATAAAGAATTTTATAATGAAAAAAGTAATAAATATAGCAGCAACAAATAGTTATTATATAAATTTTGCTAAGAAATATTTTTTAGATAATAATATGTTAGATATAGCTGATAAAAGATTTTTTGTTATACCTAATGTAGTGGATGTTAAGAAGATTGGTGAGGTCAATATAGAGGTTGGAGAAAAGATAAAATTAGTTTTTCTTGCTCGTATGGATAAGTTAGGGGTTAATCAAAAAGGCTTTTTAGATTTTATATATGCTTTAAAATTAGCAGGCAAAAAAAATATTTTAAAGTATGAAATTACTATTATTGGAAAAGGAGATCTTAGGAATCGAATAATTGAATTGTGTAAGGAGTTTGAAAATGTTAAATTTATAGATAACTTACCTAATGCAGAAGTGATTAATTTATTAAAGCAATCAGATGTAATTGTATTGCCAAGTAGATATGAAGGACTTTCTATGTTTGCGTTAGAAGGATTAGCATGTGGAAATGCTGTAATCTTTTCTAAAACAGGGGGATTAATAGATTTGGTGGATGGGAATGGTTTTATGTTTGAACCTCAAGATATAGAATCATTAGCCAGTACTTTAGTACAATTTGCAAGTTTACCTAAAGAGGAAATTATAAAAATGAAGGCAAGATCTATGGAAATTATAAGAGAAAAATTTATTCCTGAAGTGGTTGCTAAAAGGTTTAATTTTATCTACGATGTAGTATGTGGAAGGTAATATGTGTGGTATAACTGGTTTTATAGATTTTAATAAAAGATCAGATGAAGAAATAATTATTAAGATGAGTAATATGCTTTCTCATCGGGGCCCTGACGATAAGGGATATAGTTTCTACGATAATAAGTTTGCCCAGATTGGATTAGGTCATAGAAGATTATCAATTTTAGATCTTTCTTCGCTGGCACATCAACCGATGAATTATTTGAATTATGAGATAGTTTTTAATGGTGAGATATATAATTACCGCGAGATTAGAAAAGAACTTGAGGAGTATGGATATAAATTTAAATCAACAAGTGATACTGAAGTTGTGATTGCAAGTTTTCATAAATGGGGAGTTGATGCAGTTCGTAAATTTATAGGAATGTTTGCTTTTGTTTTATATGATAAAGAGAAGGAGATTTTTTATTTTTTTAGAGATAGGACGGGCGTTAAGCCTTTATATTATTATTATTCTAATGGTTTGTTTTTGTTTGGGAGTGAGTTAAAAAGTTTTCATAAACACCCTTATTTTAAGAAGGAGATAAGTCTTGATGGGTTATCTCTTTTTTTTAGGTTTGGATATATTTTACAGCCATATACTATTTTTAAAAATACTTATAAATTACCGGCTGGACATTATGCAGTTTTAACTCTTAAAAACAGATGGTTTGAAATATTAAAATACTGGGATGTTGTAGATTATTATAATCTTCCAAAATTAAAGATTAGTTTTGATGAAGCTAAAAAGGAAATTCACAGGATATTAAAATCTGCTTTTGAATACAGGATGGTTTCAGATGTTCCTGTTGGATTATTTTTGAGTGGAGGGTATGATAGTAGTTGTGTTGCTGCTATTTTGCAGAAAGATAGAACAGAGAAAATAAAGACGTTTACAATAGGTTTTTATGAAAAAAAGTATAATGAAGCTGAATATGCTAAAAAGGTGGCAGAGTATCTCGGAACAGATCATACTGAGTTTTATTGTACAAAAAAGGATGCTGAAGAAATATTACCTTTGATTACTGAAATATGGGATGAGCCTTTTGGAGATAGTTCAGCAATACCTACTATTCTTGTAAGCAGGATGGCAAGAAAGAAAGTGAAGGTATGTCTTAGTGCTGATGGAGGGGATGAGATATTTGGAGGATATGATAAATATCTAGTGGTAGATTGGTATTATTCTATTTTCAGGAAAGTTCCATTAAAGTCAGCGCTTATATATTTTTTTTCTAAGATCAAACCGTTGGTTTTAAAAAGAGTTTATAAAAATTATAATTTTTCAAAAAAATATTCAAAGTTTATAGAGTGGCTTAGAAATATTATAGATAAAGATCCTTATGTTAAAGGGATGGAAATAGTTTCTGAACATTTTACCTGTGATTTTATCAGGGATTTGTTAAATAAGGATACATGTATTGTTAAAACTTGTTTTGATGATTATCTGTATTTGAATTCTGAGAACGATAATTTTAACAGAATGCTTGCTATTGATTATAAAACTTATCTTGTGGATGATATTCTTGTAAAGGTGGAACGTGCAACGATGAGTGCTGGACTTGAGGGTAGAGAACCTTTTCTGGATCATAGAATAGTTGAGTTTATGGCTCAATTACCTTCTGAGTATAAGGTTTTAAAAGGTAATACAAAGGTTTTGTTAAAAAGTATAGTTAGGGAAGTTATACCTGAAGAAATTATTGAAAGACCCAAAATGGGTTTCGGAATACCAATAATTGAGTGGTTTATGGATGATAAACTTAAAAATCTGGTTTTTGAATATTTATGTGAGGAGAAAGTAAAAAATATTGAGTTTTTGAATTATACTGTTGTTGAGCAGATAAAAAAAGAATGGTTGAGAAATTCTGATGAAAATATTAATAAAATATGGCTCTTACTTGTTTTTATGATGTGGTATGAGAAATGGATGGAGTAGATTTTATAAAAATTTATGTAATTTTTTATAGGAGGTATTTATGAAGAAAATAATTAATGGAATTGTGGTTGTGTTGTTTATGGGTAGTATGGTATGGGCTGA
>FWWL01006408.1_pt1 | contig 17137 bp, 21 predicted proteins | sample 2228331 | NCBI WGS metagenome assembly FWWL01 (sample SAMEA103939775, study PRJEB20133) | metagenome
TATATGGGAATGCGAATTATATAATTGCACAGTCCATATAGATTAAGAGGTGCCAAATAGCCAATTGGATAACCAATATCCCTTGTGAGGGGAAGGAATGTGAAAAAATATGGTTTTAGGAAAATTGATAGGTGTTGGTAGAACAGCAGAAGTTTTTGAATGGGGTGAGAATAAAATTATTAAATTATTCCTCCCTGAAGTGCCTAAATTATCAATAGAACTAGAATACAACATTAGTAAAGAACTCTATAAAAAAGGGGTGCCTGTTGCTGAAGTATATGAATTTCTAAATCTAGAAGATCGATATGGAATCGTATATGAAAAGATTCAAGGGGACTCCATGTTGAAGCTACTTGCTTCCCGACCAGTAGAAGTAACAACTCTAGCCTATACTTTAGCGGAGCTTCATTATGCGACTCAGAAAGTCATTGACATTCATTTGCCAGATCAAAAATCACGGATGAAAAGAAGTATATCTTTTACAGGATTGTTAACTGATCATACCAAAAATACAATTTATGAATACATAGACAAACTTCCAAATCATAACATGCCGTGTCATGGAGATCTTCATCCAGATAATGTGCTCATATCGAACGATAAAGCAGTCATTATCGATTGGATGACCGCGACAATCGGTAATCCACTGTCAGATGTGGCTAGAACATTAATGATAATGAAGTACGCATCGATGCCAGATGATAAGACACCAGAGGAAAAAAGCATGATTAATGCTGTGAGAGAGGAATTTCATACAGAGTATGTAAAGCATTATATGAGGTTGTCGTCATCAAGTATGGAGGATATCGATCAATGGGAACTACCTCTTGCAGCAGCTCGTTTAATAGAAGGTGTTCCTGACGATGAAAAAAGAGTGTTGATCGATGTCATTAATAGAAGAATAAATGGAGTATCCAAATGATGATTATTTATAAAGAAGAAAAATTAGTTGTACGACAGCTTGAAGTTAAAGATGCAGAGACGCTCGGCAAATGGCTTACTGATCCAAAGGTTTTACAATACTATGAAGGACGAGATCGTCCTCATGACCTTGAATTGATACGCGAACACTTTTATAACCGCGACGGAGATGTTAAGGGTTGCATCATCGAATATGACGAAGTGGACATTGGCTATATTCAGTTCTACCCTATTGATGAAGAAGAAGTAAGAGAATACGGGTACTCGGAATTTAATGGAATAATCTACTGAACAGACCAATTCATTGGAGAAGTTAAATACTGGAATCGGGGCATTGGAACGTTGCTTGTTCAATCGATGGTTAACTATTTGATACATAAAGTGGGGGTAGAAAAGATCGTGATGGATCCCCAGGCGTGGAATGAGCGAGCGATTTCATGCTATGAAAAATGCGGTTTTCGTAAAATCAAGTTACTCCCCAAACATGAATGGCATGAAGGTGAAAAGAGAGATTGCTGGTTAATGGAGTTTTCTACTGAGATTTAGAATCTCTCTTAAGAAAATAATGTTGTATAAATTCCAAAGTAGCGATATTGATGGCATATACAAGTACATACACAAAAGGTGAATAATATAACTTCCATCCTTTGTAAGTAAATACATTGAACTGATCTGCAATCCATTCAAATCCAATTGTAATGGTCGTACAAAACAACACATAGAAGATGAGTTTCCATCCTTGAAATTTCCATTTATCGTAGAAATACAAAGCAAAGTAAGCCATCGGTGGATATATTAAATAGTAAATAATGATATCGAAAATTTCGTACTCTGGTCTATCCATAATGTCGTATAGATCATAAGGCTTAATCGCAAGGGTGAAGTCTGCTACTTGAGTGAGAAAAATAGATAATGTCCAAATAAGCAAAATGACTAAGCCAGAAAAACGTTTAGGAAGCTTAATCATAATCACCCAAATGATTAGTCCAAATATGATAATCAACCATTCATTTTCATCAAAACTCATTGGTGGATATAAGATCATACATTTACCTGCTCTTTTTTAATTAGTTTTTGTAGAAAGACCTTGTAAAGGATGGTGAGTAAAATCAAAAGGATATATTTTAATGCTGAATAATGTAGACCCCATTTAGGAAAAGTGACATAACCAACTTGTAGAAAGAAATAGTCCATTAAAACTAACAAACAAATTACAGTTACAAATAGGATTACTTTTTTATACACATGTATGTTTGACTCAATAAATGATAGTAGCCAGACAATGGCTAGTGGTTGTAAAAAAGTGCCACTTAGTTTAATCGTCCAAAAAATTATTTCTTTGTTCGGGAACTTGATTAACTTTAGATTTAAACTAATAACGATTAAGGTAATTTGATGTATAGTAGTCACAAACAAATAGCAACCAAATATTTTTAATGGATGGAATCTTTTACGTAATAATAAAATAGACATCAATGCGATTATAGAGGCAATAATGCTTGAAAGAAGGATTACCATTGAAAACTCACTCCATTTATTTGCCTTATTTATAGTATTATTTGTTTAATACAATAAATAATTCCTTATGGTGCAATCGTAACGATTGCACTTTTTCTTGTCATATTTTACTTTTCGTTTTGCCTCAAAAAGGCTAATTATGGTATAGTTAATCGGATATACTATCCCCAACACAAAAAAGGAATATAAGATTAACTAATGAGGTGGAAAGCACGGTGTTTGAAAGATTAATTCCTGATCTTCATGTTAATTCTATATACGATATTGATTTATACGCGATGCAACGTCGGGGAGTAAAGGCGATTATTACTGATCTGGATAATACGCTCGTTGAATGGGACCGACCGGATGCTACGGAGAAGCTTGTTAAATGGCTACAGCAAGTTCAGCAAATCGGCTTTAAAGTTGTGATCGTATCTAATAACAATGAAATCCGAGTAGGAGCATTTGCGAGACCACTTGGAGTTCCCTTTATTCATCAAGCGAAGAAGCCGATGAATACAGCGTTTAAAAAGGCGATTAAAATGATGGATGTTAAAACGGAAGAGACCGTCGTCATCGGTGATCAGCTTTTCACTGACATACTAGGAGGGAATTTAATGGGATTGTATACGATTCTCGTTATACCGGTGGCATCAAGTGATGGCTTCTTTACAAAATTTAATCGAAGAATGGAACGAATCGCTCTCTCATGGTTACGTAAACGAGGAAAGATTACGTGGGAGGATTAATATGAGTGAAATGAAAGTTTGCTCCGGATGTGGTATATCTATACAAACTGAAGATAAACAAATGCCTGGTTTTGCACCTCAACGCGCATTGGAACGTGAGCGTGTCATTTGTCAACGGTGCTTTAGAATTACACATTATAATGAAATTGCTTCCGTAAGTTTAGACAATAAAGACTATCGAGCCATTTTAAATGATATTTCCAATCATGATGCCTTGGTTATTATGTGTATAGATTTGTTTGATGTCGCAGGGAGTTGGGTTAAAGGAATCGATCAAGCGATAGGAGATAATTCAATTCTCCTTGTAGCGAATAAAATGGATCTTTTTCCACTTTCCATTACGATTGAGAAAATTGAAGATTGGTTAAGGAAGGAAGCAAGGTCAAGAGGACTTAAACCCGTCGATATCGTAGTCATTAGTGCAAAAAAAGGGTATGAATTCGATCAACTTATTGGCATGATTGAACAGTATCGAGAGGGAAAAAATGTGTTTGTCGTTGGTTCTGCCAATGTAGGAAAATCAACGATGATTAATCGATTGATTAAAGATTTTGGCGAAGGATTAGATCATGAACTTACGACATCTCCATACCCTGGGACAACCCTCCAAACCGTACATATACCGCTAGAAGATGGCAAAGAATTAATCGATACACCTGGCATTATTAATGAACAACAGATGAGTCATCTTATCGCCCCCGAAGAAATTCCACTGATCACACCTACTAAACCAATTGATCCGATTGTTTATCAATTGAATGAGCAACAAACGTTGTTTATTGGTGGGTTGGTTAGAATTGATTTCATTAAAGGAGAGCGTCAATCGTTTGTTTTTTACGTTGCCAATCAATTAAATCTTCATCGTACGAAACTGGAAAACGCAGACACGTTGTATGAAAACCATAAGGGAGAATTGCTGGCACCTCCAAGTATGGATACGTTGGAAAATTTCCCTCCTTTCGTTACGCATACCATTCGTATTAAAAACGGTGAGGAAAAAGATATCGTAATCTCAGGTCTCGGTTGGGTTGCTGTGAAAGGAACTGGTGCTTTAATCGAGGTACAAGCACCGAAGGGGGTTCATATTGGCATACGTCCTTCCCTCATTTAATACGAAAACGCAATTACTTGGATTATTAGGAAATCCTGTTCATCAGTCTAAATCACCGTTGATGCATAACGTTGCTTTACAACATCAAGGGCTGCAATTTTATTATCTTGCATTCCATATTGCAAATGAAGATGATTTACCAACTGCGGTTGAGGGACTTCGAGCATTGGGAGCAAGGGGATGGAATGTAACTGTCCCTTATAAAGAAAAGGTTATGCCATTTCTAGATGTTATTGACGATGAAGCGAGGGAAATTGGAGCTGTAAATACGGTAGTCAATGATGAGGGTATATTAACCGGATATAATACGGATGCAAGAGGATATATTCGATCGTTATTATCAGAAACAAATCTCCAATTCGATAAACTTAAGGTGCTCATTATCGGTGCAGGTGGAGCGGCAAGGGGAATTATTTATGCTCTTTCAAAACAGGGAGTTCAGCATATTATAATTGCAAATCGAACGAAAACGAAAAGTGAGTCATTGGTTAATCATTTTAAACATTTGACGAATATGGAATGCATTTCATTCGAAAATATTAATGAACTCCAAGAACAGTCTATTTCCTTGATCATTAATACGACGTCTGTTGGTTTGCCGCCGAATGAGCACGAAATACCTGTATCAATTCCCTGGATAAATGAAAAAGTAATGGTAAGCGACCTCATTTATAATCCGAGAAAAACACAGTTTTTAGTGGATGCGGAACAAATGGGAGCTACCATTCATAACGGATTAGGTATGTTTGTTAACCAAGGGGCACTTGCTTACGAATTGTGGACCGGTCAAAAGCCACCTATAGAATTAATGAGAAAAACGATAGAGGAGTGATTTCCATGTTGACAGGAAAACAAAAAAGACATCTGCGCGCGCTTGCCCATCACGAAAATCCAATCTTCCAAGTTGGCAAGGGTGGTGTTAACGATCAGTTAATACAGCACGTGGTTGATGCGATTGAGAAAAGGGAATTATTGAAAATATCAATTTTAAATACGTGTGATCAACCGAAAGAGGAAGTAGCGCGATTAATATCAGAGGGTGCACATGCTGAGCTTGTTCAAATTATCGGAAAAACAGTCGTAGTATACAAAGAGTCGAAAGATCATAAGACGATTGAGTTACCAAGGTAACGCACATGAAAGTAGGTATTTTCGGGGGAACATTCGATCCGATTCATACGGGTCATTTAATTGCCGCAGAACAAGCGAGATGTGAAGTTGGACTGGATGAAGTTTGGTTTATACCATCCAATCATCCTCCGCATAAGGAACAGAAGAGCATTCTTTCGTGGGACCATCGTAGTAAAATGGTTTCATTAGCTATTGCAGCACATCCATTCTTTCGTCTTTTACCGATTGAACATGAACGAGCAGGACTTTCTTATACATTTGATACAATCATTTCTTTAAAAAACAAATATCCAACATACCATTTTTATTTCATCTTAGGTACAGATATGGTCGTAGACCTTCCGAATTGGTATAAGACAGATGAACTTAGTCAGCTCGTTTCATTTATTGGGTTAAAGCGCTCTGGGTATACTATTGAAGAAGAGGCTGCTCACAAAATTAGTCTGTTTCATATTCAGTGGATTTCAATGATCGAAGTGGAAATATCGTCAACTTTGATTCGAGAACGAACGAAGGATAACCGATCCATTCGTTTCCTTGTCCCGGATGCTGTTCGAGTATATATAGAGGAGAACAGATTATATGAAGGATAAGAGACAACATTTTTTAGACATTGTAAGACCTCACTTAACAGAGCACCGTTATACTCATACAATCGGGGTACTCCAAACAGCCGTGTCGTTGTGTGCACAGTATGGCGGGGATCAAGAAGTCATCGAGACAGCAGCTATTTTACATGACATTGCGAAGTTCTGGTCAGGAGAGCGTCTTAAGGAATCCATTATTCATTATAAATTGAAGCAAGATTTGTTAGACTATGACAAAGAAACGTGGCATGGACCGGTAGGGGCCGAATACGTGAAAACAGTGCTCGGAATTACCGATGACAGAATCCTTAACTGTATTCGCAATCATACTGTCGGTAACGTGCATATGAGTACAGAGGAAAAAATTATTTGGTTGGCTGATTACATTGAACCAGGTAGACATTTCCCTGGAGTAGATGAAGTGAGAGAACTGGCGCAGCAGGACTTGAACGCCGCCTTATTATGTGCATTTGATCGTACGATATTATTTCTTCTTAAGCAAAGAAAGAAAGTATATCCAGATACGTTTTTAGCTAGAAACGGGCTACTAGATAACATAAAAATATAATGGAAAAAAATGGGTATACTACATTTTAGGAGGTAGGTTAATGGAAGTTAACACACTAGAAATAGCTCAATTAATTGTACAGGCAGCGGAAGATAAAAAGGCTGACCGCGTTGTCACTTTAGATATTCAAGGACTATCGGTAATCGCCGACTATTTCGTTATTTGTAACGGTAATTCTGAAACACAAGTACAAGCGATTGCTAAAGAAGTGAGAGATAAGCTGCAAGAAGTGAACATTGCCATAAAAGGATTTGAAGGATTCGATGCGGCAAGGTGGGTTCTCATTGACGCAGGAGATGTCGTCGTTCACATTTTCCATCGTGAAGAGCGGGACTTTTACAATATAGAGCGGGTTTGGGGCGACGCACGAATCGTATCGTAAGGAAGTTTAATAAGTCCGGTAAACATTGCCGCCTTTATTTCTGCGTTGTGTTGTCAATCCGTTGCTCACTTAGTTTCACCTAAGCTCCGCTACTCGAGTCTTTAACCCACAAAAGTGACGACTAGCTTTGAAGCTTAATCCGATTACTTTTGCGGGGGCCCGAAAAGCAAATTCAACGCGCCTTGAACTTCTTGGCCCTGTTTGTCCTCCTTTTTAAACAGAATGTAATAGGGAGCTGTAAAAAATATGGCGAAATTAAAAGCAGGTACAATTGTTACTCTTCAAGTCGAAAGAGACTCACCTTTTGGCTTTTTTCTTTCTGACGGTCAAACCGATGTGTTATTGCACACAAGTGAATCTACTGACGAGGTTCGGATCGGTTCGATGCTGGACGTTTATTTATACCATGACCACGAAAACAGGTTGGCTGCGACATTGAAAAAACCGCTTCTACAATTAGAGGAAAGCGGTTCGCTTATCATTGCGGATATCAATCCTAAATTAGGATTTTTTTTAGAAAATGGTACGCCTCGTCATATTTTACTTCCGATAAGCGAACTATCAGATGACAAGGAAGTATGGCCGAAGAGAAGGGACCGACTATTCGTATACGTCGGTCATGACAAGCAGGAGAGACTATTAGCTTACCTTCTTCAAGAAGACGATTTAGCAGAGATTTCACAAGATGCAGAAGGACTAAAAGTCAATCAAACTGTCACTGTAACGATTACGAGAGTGAGTGAAATTGGGGCGTTCATCATAACGGAAAAGATGGTAATGGGTCTCATTCATCAGTCGGAAATGACGCGTAAACTTCGTCAAGGAGAAACGTTGCATGCACGAATTACTTTCATCCGTGACGATGGTCGAATTAACGCTTCAATGCGTCCCTTGAAAGAAGAAAGTCGTGATATCGATGCAGATCGTATTTATCGCTACATAAAACAACAGGGTGGCTCGATGCCTTTTGGAGATAAATCTTCCCCAGAAGATATTGAAGCAGGGTTCCAAATGAGTAAAGCTTCGTTTAAGCGTGCCTTAGGTAAATTGATTAAAGCACGTTTGATAGAGCAGAAGGACGGCATTACGTCTCTAATCGAATAGAGGAAGTTTAAACTTTTAACAAAGTTGAATTGAGGATATTTATGGCTTATAAAGATTTTGCGTATGTGTATGATCGGTTAATGAGCGAAGCGCCTTACGATAAGTGGGTCGAGTGGATCCAATCTGTTGTGAGAAAGGATGAGTGGGTCAACCCTCGTATAGTTGAATTGGGTTGTGGCACAGGGAATATACTTATCCCTTTAACGAGCAATGGTTGGAATGTGATTGGGATTGATCTATCGGAGGACATGCTCACAATTGCACAAGACAAAGCGAATGAAACAGGATTATATATCCACCTACTTCATCAAGATATGCGAGAGTTTGAGTTGGGACATCCTGTTGATCTTATATATTCCTTCTGTGATTCCCTAAATTATTTACTCCAGGAAGAAGACATACAAAAAACATTCCAACTGGTTTATGAATCGTTAAACGTTGGGGGACTGTGGGTGTTTGATTATCATACGGAACATATGATTACCAATGTTCTTGGTAATCAAACGTTTACAGAGAGAAATGAAGATGTCAGTTACATTTGGGATAGTAGCTTTGATATGAGTAATTACACTGTTCAATACGATATATCGTTTTTCGTCCAGGAGAGGGAAGATAGGTATAAACGCTTTGAGGAAGTTCATTTTCAACGTGCATTCCCGATTGAGACGATCCAAAACTGCTTAATAAAAGCAGGGTTTGTGATTGAAGGGATTTATGGGGATTTCACTCGAGAAGCTCCTCATGTGGAAACCGAACGATTGTTTATCGAAGCCCGCAAACGATAAGTTTCTAAAAACAAATGGACACCTCGTAGGATGTCCATTTGTTTACGTGTCAATATGTATTTAGTTTCCACATTTGCTGAACCTTTTCGATGTCATGATGGAACTTCTCATGGGTAATGTGGAATAATCTCTCGAATGTGCCATCTAGCTCTTCTTTAAGTAACGTTAATCCTTCAGCAGTAATTCCACCAGGTACGGCTACTCTCTCCTGCAATGACTCTAATGTGAAACCACCTTCAGTAAGAAGTCTTCCAACACCCTGTGCCATCTCCACAACGAGTGATACAGCGCTTTCTCTTGGCAAGCCTGTTTCTTGTACTGCTGCTTCAGCAAGTGATTGCAGAATATAGCTAAGAAATGCAGGAGAACAACTCGCTAAGTCTGATGCAATACGGGTATATTTTTCATCTACATACACAGGTCGAGAGATGGCGGAAAGTAAATAGAAGATACGTTGTTCATCATCATAATCCATTCTTGTTCCATGCATCACCAATGTTGCACCACTTAAGACAGCGTTCGTAACACTCGGAATCACTTTCGCGATTTTGCATGGTAAAAAGCGTTCTAAATCCTCTATTTCAACAGGGCTAGTAATCGATATGACGATTTGATGAGTACGTACAACAGCTTGTATATCCATGAGTACCGTTTTATATTCTGTCGGCTTCACACAAATGAATAGGATATCGGAAAGGGAAGCTGCTTCACGACAAGACGAAGCAACAATTATAGAAGGATAGAGCTTGGCCAACCTCTCCACTTTCTGTAGGGAACGATTGTGCGCCACGATTTGGTCTTGTTGTAAATACCCAGATTGAATAAAAGCTTCAATTAACGTCCTTCCCATGTTGCCCGTTCCTATAAATCCAACACGCATTATAAACCCTCCTTCATTCCATTCTTTTCTTAGTAAATAGTTCAGTTCTTAAATATATATGTATCCTTTGAAAATTAAGACTATTTTTTTCTATCGGAACAAGTGATTTGGTGTATACTGAAATTAAGTATGACACCTAAGATTTTCACCCCAAACCTATGTATAAAAGGGGAATGGAAATGTTTCAACGCGCTTTAAATCAGCAACAGAAGATGATGATCGCTATTGGTCTCGCTATACTCTTTGTTTGTGGTAGCGTTATAGCCTATATCATGATAAATAAAGAAAGTAAAGAAGAGACAACGATGATTCCTCTAACGAGTAATGAATCTAATCTCGAATCCATTAACGAAAATATTGAACAACGTGAAGAGCCTTCAACCAATCAACAGGTTCCTGAAATTAGAATGATTGTTGTGGACGTTAAGGGACAAGTTATTCGTCCTGGGGTTTATTCACTAGAAGAAGGAATGAGAGTAAATGATGCTATTAGCGCTGCAGGTGGGTTGACTAGTGAGGCAGACAGCGATGTAATAAACCTCGCGACAAGACTCATCGACGGAATGGCTATCATTGTACCAAAGTTGGGAGAAGAAGCTCGTACCCCAATCGTTCAGGGTGGAAGTGAAACAACAGCTACTATTGGAACAGGGCAAGGGAAAGTAAATTTAAATACGGCGAGTGTAACTGAACTTGAAACACTTCCAGGTATAGGACCATCCAAATCCAGTGCTATCATTCAGTATCGCGAAGAAAATAAAGGATTTAAAACAATTGAAGATTTAATGGAAGTAAGTGGAATCGGAGAAAAAACCTTCGAGAAGCTTAGAGAGCTCATTACGGTGCAGTAACTTAAATAAAGGTTTAAAAAGGAGGACAAACAGGGTCAAGAAGTTCAAGGCGCGGCAGTACCGAGCAGCGGAGCGTAGGTGAAACTACGTGAGCAGTGGAGGGACAACGCAACGCAGAAATTCGACGGCAATGTTTCCCGGACTTTTTAAATTTCCATAATAAAAAGAACCTAGCTTGGCTAGGCTCTAGTCTGCTTAGCTACGAGACTGTAGACTAAGACTTGTATGTCGGCTCAAGAGTTATCTTACCATAATAACCTTTCGTTGAAAAGAAAAGATTACTGGAAAAAAACCTAAGGAGGTAAACGTAATGTTATTATACAAAGATAGTGAGATTAAAGAACTGTTGGAAAAAACAAAGCGGATTGCTGTTGTTGGATTGTCTGAAAAGCCGGACAGAGACAGCTACCGTGTAGCACAATATTTACAAAATAACGGATATGAAATTATTCCCGTTAATCCATCAGTGGATAGTGTTCTCGGTGTCCCAGCGGTTGCGTCTTTGCAAGAAATTGAAGGGCCGATCGATATGGTCGACGTTTTCCGCCGTAGTGAACATACACCTGAAGTAGTGAGAGAAGCTGTAGAAGCAGGAGCGAAATCTGTATGGCTTCAACTAGGGATTCATAACGAGGAATCAGTCTCGATTGCTAATCAAGCAGGAATACCAATTGTTACTAACCTCTGCATAAAGGTTGAACATATGAATCTTCTTCGTTAAGATGTTAGAATAGCAAAAGGTTTAAATACATATTACAGGGGGAGAAACAGTGACTATCAAGTCTGATAAGTGGATTCGACGCATGTCCGTAGAGCAAGGAATGATTGAACCTTTTATTGACCGAAATGTCGGGAAAGGGGAAGCCGTAAGCTTTGGTTTAAGCAGCTATGGTTATGATCTTCGTGTAGCCAATGAATATAAAATCTTCCATAATGCCTTGAATTCAGTCATTGATCCGAAGAATATTAGTTCTGATTCTTTCATCGACTTTACAGGGGATGTATGTATTATTCCACCGAATTCTTTTGCATTGGCTCGTTCGGTAGAATATTTTAGAATTCCAACGAACGTACTTGCAGTCTGCGTAGGCAAGTCTACCTATGCAAGATGTGGAATTATTACGAATGTAACTCCGTTTGAACCGGGTTGGGAAGGGTACGTAACACTAGAAATTTCCAATACGACACCATTACCAGCAAAAATTTATTCAAACGAAGGCTTATGCCAAGTGCTTTTTCTTGAAAGCGATGAGGATTGCGAAGTCTCCTATCGAGATAAAGATGGCAAGTATCAAAGCCAAGTCGGGATAACACTTCCAAGAATTTAACTAAACTCTTAGCAGGAAAATTATAACTTCTTGAAGAATCAACACACATTACCCGTAAGGGATGTGTGTTTTTTATTATGATCCGACCTTTCATTCTCATTGTTATTGCCTTTGTACTCGGGATATTGGTCTTAACGATCGCTGAATCAGATTACCTGTTTTGGCTATTTTTCAGTATGACCGGAATTCTCGTAACCTTGTTTTTATTACACTTGAAATTACTTAATAATGCAGTGTTACTCTTTCTTTTGTCCTTTTTCAGTAGCTTTATCATCGTTACTATTCACGATGTTAGACACGAATCACAATTATCTGAATGGATTGAGTCCAAAGAAGAATGGAACACTCCGGACGCCAGTGTTACGGTTAATTTGAAAGGGAGAATAATAACTAGACCAGTGAGAGATGGTGACAAAGTTCGTTTCACACTACGAACTACCGAATTATGGCTAAGTAAACAAAAGATTGAAACAAAGGGAGACAGAATTGCTTTAACGATTCAATTAACTGAAGAGAAAGAGATCGAACTTTTAACAAATATAAAACAGGGAGTTCTTATACAAGCACCAGTAACAATGACACGACCGTCAGGAGCCAGAAATCCTGGAGCTTTTGACTATGCACAATACTTGTCAACGAAACGAATATATTGGGTCGGAAAGACAGATGGCATTGAAAATGTTCTTTATAAAAAACCGTCATTGTTGAACTATCATTATTTTAGTGGTCAATTTAGAGAATATCTCTATGAAAGAATTCAGCTGATTTTTCCTGATCAAATTGAAGAGTTGATGTCAGGACTGCTTATTGGTATTGATGATGATATAAATATTGATTTAGAAAAAGATTTCGCCTTACTAGGGATTATTCATATTATGGCGATAAGTGGGATGAATGTAGCCCTTATTATAGGGGGAATGTATTGGGTTCTTATGAAAATCGGTTTAACGAGGGAAAGAGCGATTATCATAACGGCTCTGTTTATTCCTCTTTATGTCGTATTGACAGGAGCCGCACCTCCCGTCATGAGAGCAGGAATTATGGCACTTATCGCTTTGATTGCTATGTATAAACATAAAAGATTTGATCGAATCAATGTATTGTTTTTTGCCGGTTTTTTTATGTTGATTTTTGAGCCATTATTGTTATTTCAAGTAAGTTTCCAATTATCCTTCGTTGTTACATTGGGGCTGTTATTGTGGGTTCCCCGATTGACACTAACGATGAACTGGCTTAAGCCTGACTGGCTAAGATCCCTTTTGGTCATTACATTCGTTGCCCAGATCGTTTCCTTTCCGATGATGATTTATTATTTTAATCAATTTTCTCTGCTCTCATGGCTAGCTAATCTACTCATTGTTCCTATTTTCTCAGTCATTATCATTCCATTAGGATACTTGGCGCTCGTCATTGGCTTACTACATCCTGCATTAGCTGCCTTATTAAGTGTAATCATTACCGTTATATCTCAATGGATTGAAATAGGAGCGGGGAAAATAGCAACGCTATCCTCGCTCCATCAAATATGGGCAACTCCATCCTGGATATGGATAATTTGTTATACAGTTATATGTGTAATTGTGCTAGAATTGTCGATAAGAATCGAAACGAGTCGAAGAGTGAAAATCTTTCTTTTCGTATCATATGTATTCATCGTTTTTGTTGCCTACCATCCTTTTCAGCTTGAACGTAACTTGCGTATTACGTTCTTAGATGTTGGTCAAGGAGATAGTATTTTTATAGAATTACCTTCAGGACATACGATGCTAATCGATGCCGGTGGTACCCCCATATTTCAGCGTGATAAATGGAAAGAGACCCGTGACCCTTATGAAGTTGGCAAGGATGTCGTTCTGCCATTCCTCATGCACCGTGGAATTAGAGATATTGATACTGTAATACTATCTCATGGGGATTATGATCATGTCGGCGGGCTGTATGCTGTAATGGAAAAAATAAAAATCAAACGTATTTTAGGTTCTCCTATTAGTGAAGAAAACGCAACAGAACAAAAATTATCACTAACGGTTCAGAATTTAGCTATTCCTTATACGGTTCCTTATCCTGGAATGACTGAACAGATTGATAAAGATGTGAGGCTCACGTTCATTCATCCAGATATAAATAGTTATAAAGAGAATAACCAATCGATTGTGTTTTTATTAGACTATAAAGATAAAACGTTTCTATTTACGGGTGATATAGAGGAAGAAATTGAGTATAAATTGTTACGATCGTTTCAATTGTCGGATATTGATGTGTTAAAAGTTGCTCATCACGGCAGTAAAACTTCTACCTCTATACGTTGGCTGGAATCTTTAACACCAACCTTTGCTGTTATATCAGCTGGGAAAAACAACCTTTATGGTCATCCGTCTGCGGATATACTTGAGCGATTACACTCGATGAAGACTAATGTGATGCGGACCGATCTACAAGGTGCGATTTCGTTTCTCATTGATAAGAATGGGAAGATGACGATAGAGACAATGACTGAAAGATGAACATATATAATCAACTTGCATAATAAATGAATTAAAGTTACTTTCTTTTAGGTGCAACTTTTTCGAAAAATATTACGTCTATTAATGTTATGGGAGGGAACATCCGTGGGAGAAGCAGAATTGATTAAAGCCGCCCAAGAAGGCGATCGCGACGCCCTCGTTCAATTACTCCGGGAAGTGGAGCCCTCGGTTTACCGTACAGCTTATTATTTGCTTAGTAACGTTCAGGATGCTTTGGATGCATCACAAGAAACGCTTATTCGATTGTATACAAAAATCGGTATGTATCAAGAAAAAGCACAGTTTAAAACGTGGGTTCAGCGTATAACAACAAATGTTTGTATAGATATGATGAGAAAAAAGCATGATAATGTTTCTTTTGATGAAATTGAACTCGTTTTAAAGTCTACTCAATCAGTAGAGGAAGAAGTCGTCCTTCAAGACATGACGCACGATATACATGAAGCCATTAATGAGCTTCCTGAACATCATCGGACGGTTGTTATTCTAAGATACCTCCAAGACTTCTCCTACAGTGAAATATCTGACTCACTTAATTTGCCTCTAAATACGGTGAAATCGTATTTATTTAGAGCGCGACAACAACTACAAAAAAGATTATACGAGTATGAGAAAGGTGGTGTTCGGGGATGAAATGTGAAGAGGTGATGGAACTGATGCAGCGAGATATCGATTACGATTTGTCGCCACTTGAAAAGAATATACTCGATGAACATATAGTACAATGTTCGGAATGTAAATCCCTTTTTGATCGCCTTAAATCCCTTTCGAATAATTTGGAAAGTTTACCGAAAATAGCTCCTCCTTATAGTATTGTTGATTCAATCTTACCGAATCTAGAACGACTCGACCGTGAAGAAGCTTCGTCTATCGTTCCTCAACCATCCCGACGTCCATTTTGGTCACGATCCCGCATTGCGGCTGGGGCGGTTGCAGCAAGTATGTTGATCGGTGTATATATTGTGAATGATTATGTTCTACCTCAAGGAATGAATATTGCCTATGGTACGGCTTCAGAAGCTAATTCAACTTTTCAAGAAAATGCCAAAGTGACTGATAAAAATGATGCATCTATTAGTGATGTACCGTCAATGGATCAGCGTTTAGGTATAGAAAAAAAGGGAAATGACTCAAGTGTAGGTATATATTCTTTTGATGAAGGGACATCAGATCCTTCAAAAGGAGTAGCAACTGAAGAGCAAGATGATACATCGAAAGTTCCTGTACCAGCTCAAGAACCGGATATGAGGGAACAGGAAAAGGCTACAGCGGACGATAGCAATACTAAAGTCGTAGTAGTTCCCGACCAATCAGTCGCTAAAGAACAACCTACTTATTCACTTGAAGATGGTAGGACGGTAGATTCAACTTCGTTATCTTCTCCAAGTAATATGTATCATGCGTCTGTTTCAGACAATCGATTAAATATTAATGATGAGCAGGGACGGCAAATTTATCAAACTCAGTGGTCAGATGAGTTCCATGCTAAGATGAGTTGGGAAGATGATCATCATTTATTTTATGAACTTTATTACCATTCAACAGAACAAGACAGTGAAGCTTCTGCAAAACCGGTAGAATCTTGGAAAGTTGAAATAGATGAGCAAACAAAATCAGTTAAGGAAACAAAGCTTGAATTAACCGAAGAGTAAAGTGGGGTTGGAAATCTTGTCATATCGTAATGTAATTAAAGATATACAACAAGGAATTCGTAAGCCCATTTACGTGTTGTACGGTTCACAAACCTTTCTAATAGAAGAAATGATCAAGTTCATGGTGGAGAAGTGGATCGATGAGAGCAGTCGTGACTTTAATATTACTTCTTTATCTTTAGCTGAAGAGCCGTTAGAACGATTGATGATGGATGCGGAAACGTACCCTTTTATGAGTAAACATCGACTATGTATCGGTACGAATGCACTGTTTTTAACGGGTAGTAAACTTCCGGGGAAACTTGAACATAATACGGATATGCTAACGGATTATATTAACAATCCTCCTGATTTCACTTCGCTTATTTTCACCGTAATGACAGAAAAATTAGATGAGCGTAAGAAGATAGTAAAGCTATTGCAAGAAAAGGGCGAAGTCGTGCCCTTTTTACCCTTTAAAGATATAGAGCTACAGCAATGGATTTCGAGAAGAGCGAAAACGCACAAAGCAGAAATTGCACCAGAAGCTGTACAGTTGCTCCAAGATAATGTGGGTGATCAACTACAGTTATTGGACCAGGAACTTAAGAAATGTAGTGTTTTTGTAGGAGAGAATGGCACGATTACGGCAGATGTGATTCGTAATCTTGTTGTTTTTTCAATTGAACAAAATATTTTTGTGTTAATTGAAGAAGTAGCTAAGTTACGTATTGAGGAAGCATTACGAATTCTATACGATTTACTACGGAATAAAGAAGAGCCAATCAAAATCATCTCACTACTAGCAAGGCAGTTTAGAAATATGCTTCTTGTAAAGGATTTAACTAGCCGAGGATACACGTCAGGGCAAATAGCGTCTACGTTAAAACTCCACCCCTATGCGGTTAAAATAGCAACTGGACAAGCTACTATTTTCCAAGAACCGCAATTGCGAACTATCCTTCAACGTTTGGCTACGCTTGACTATGAAATGAAGTCTGGCCAGGTGGATAAAGTATTGGGACTCGAGATGTTCATCTTAAGCCTGAAACAGTATGGACACTAAAACGTCCGGTAAACATTG
>FWWL01004319.1_pt1 | contig 17126 bp, 13 predicted proteins | sample 2228331 | NCBI WGS metagenome assembly FWWL01 (sample SAMEA103939775, study PRJEB20133) | metagenome
AGAAAGTGGCATTAATCGGCCCGAGCGGGGCTGGAAAAACCACCCTGGCTTATCTGCTGTTAGGCTTTTTACAGCCCAACAGCGGGCGAATTTTGGTAAATGATCATCCCCTGGCACAGATCCCTTTTGAGGAATGGCGGAAATTTATTGCCTGGGTTCCCCAAAACCCTTATGTTTTCCATGCCAGTCTGGCCTGGAATGTTCATATGGCCTGTCCGGAGGCTCCGGAAGAAGCCCTGAGGGTCGCTGGGCAGCGAGCATTTCTGGATGAGGTGCTTGCACGCCATCCCCGTGCCTGGGACATGGTTGTGGGAGAACTGGGGGGTGGGTTAAGCGGGGGTGAAGCACAGCGCGTAGCGCTGGCACGCGCGTTTCTGAAAGATGCACCGCTTCTGGTCATGGATGAGCCTACGGCTCATCTTGATCCGGATTTAGAGGTCCGTTTGGAACGGGTGATTCGTACTTTGTTGGAAGAACGCACCAGTTTGATCATTGCGCATCGTTTGACCACGATTCAGAATGCCGATTGGGTATTGGTGCTGGAAAATGGGCGCATTGTCGAACAAGGCCCGCCAGCAGATCTTCTTGCACGCAAGGGCGCCTTCTACACCCATCTGGCTCAATGGAGGGCGTTGTGAAGTTGATCTGGCGATTGGTGCAATTCTTAAAGCCCTACTCTGCTCACGTCGTTATCTCGATCTTGCTGGGGATTGCTGCCATTGCCAGTAGCATTGGCTTGCTCGGAACGGCGGCCTATCTCATTGCTCGGGCTGCCCTGCATCCCTCGATAGCCGATCTGCACATCGCCATTGTGGGGGTGCGCTTTTTGGGCCTGGCGCGTAGCGTTATTCGGTATCTGGAACGCTGGGTTTCCCATGGGGTTAACTTGCGTTTGCTAGGAGAGTTGCAGCGCTGGCTTTATCGCACGCTGGTGCCCTTACTACCTGCTCGAAAAACTGAATTGCCCACCGGTGATCTTCTTAATCGGGCTCTTGTTGATCTGGAGAATTTGGAGAACTTCTACGTGCGTTTTATTTCCCCCATCATCGTGATGGCGCTGACCACATTAGGGCTGACGTGGTTTAGTGGTGCCATTTTATCTGGGTTCTGGCCCTGGGTAGCCATTGGCTTGCTGGGGGCTGGCGGGGTGATACCTCTGATGACGTATCGAATGACGCGGAAACCTGCCTTGAAACAGGTGGAGGTGAACGCTGGGTTGAGTATTCGGTTAGTCGAGTTTGTTCAGGGCATGGAAGATTACCTGCTCTTCGGGCAGGAGAGATCTATGCTCAAACAAATTGAGGACCTGGAGGCTACTTATCATCGCGTTCAAATGCATCGTGCCTTGCGCGGTGGACTGGGGAATGGATTGGCTTCGTTGTGGATGTGGTTTACCGTCTGGGGGGTGCTGCGAGTGGGCCTTGACCCGGTAGTACGGGGGGAACTCAGTGGTGTGCTATGGGTTGCGTTGGTAGTTGGTGTGCTTGCCAGCCATGAAGCGGTAAGCGCGGTCATGCTAGGAGCACAGAATCTTCCTCTGGCATTGCACTCAGCGCATCGCTTGCTATCTCTGGAAACGCTGGAGCCACGGCAGATAGCTCCAACGCATTTGCACCTTGGGAAGGACGATTATCAGCCGGATATTTTGATACGCAACCTCTCGTTTCGTTACGCTCCCGATACCCCTCCTGTGCTGAGGGACATTAACCTGGATATCCCTTTTGGTCGTCGGATAGGCATAGTAGGGCCCAGCGGTGCAGGTAAATCCACCCTGGTCAATCTTTTCTTACACTTCTGGGACTACGACGAAGGAGAAATTTTCATTGGTGGCGTCCCGCTGAGGCTTTGGGATGAAGTATCACTACACCAGGTTTTGGCGGTGCTTGAACAAAGTCAGCATATTTTTAGTGACACCCAGCGCGGGAATATGCGCCTCGCGGCGCCGGAGGCACAAGAGGACCAATTGTGGTGGGCACTGGAACAGGTTGAATTGGCAGACTGGGCTCGGCGGTTGCCGGAAGGACTGAATACCTGGGTGGGTAACCTGGGGGCTCGCATGAGCGGCGGTGAGCGCCAGCGATTGGCCCTGGCTCGTTTGTTTCTAAGCAAAGCCTCTGTGATTATCCTTGATGAGCCGGGTGTTCATTTGGATCGTGCTCAAGAAGCGCGCATCCTCAACCGTTTAATGGCCTGGGTGGGAGAGCGCACGTTGATCCGGATTACGCACTCCCCTCAGGGGCTGGATCAGGTGGATGAGATTGTGGTGCTGAATCGGGGAAAAATTGTGGAACGCGGCACGCCCCACGCATTACGAGAGGGGAATGGATTCTTCGGCCGGATGGTCAAACTGTCCAGTCGTGCTGCTGGTGACGTGGTGATCTGAAAGAGCCACCAGAAGTTAAAGGGTCATTGATTCAGGTTGGCCATCATGGTCATGCGCAGCGCAATGCGATTAATCTCGCGCAGGGCGCTGAGCAGTTCGGGGGGCTGGTTTTGTTTTTCGCCCTGGGTGATGAGCCCACTCACCAACTGCAAAAACTCTTCTGTGACCAATTCGGCATTTTCCTGCATTTTCTTCTGACGTTCCTCGTAGGATGGGAGGCTGAGCAACTCTTCCAGGAAGGCCACTTCGGGGGGCGGGGCACTCAACTTTTCGAGGTGGGCACGCATGCGTTGTAGTCGGGAGATGCGTTCCAAATCCGCGTTTTTACGGGCCTGCTCCAGTTCCTCGTCCAAGGCTTTGAAGAAAAACTCGTCAATGGCCTCCAGGCTTTCCTCAACGGCTTGCTCGATGTTTTGGGCAGAAGCGATTTGCTGTACCAGGCGACGGCTTTGCTCGTATCGGCGTTGGATTTGCTCATCAATCTGCCGTGAATACTCCAGCAGTTTTGTGCGCAGGGCTTCAAGACGCTCTTTTTCGGTTTTGTCCTGGGCGGCATCAATGCGTTCTGTGAGAATTTGGAAGAATTCATAATCCAATCCGTTGCGCACTAACCCAACCAGTGCGGTCAGGGCCGCCTCGCTACGAGCCTCAAGCATCAAATCAAGTAATTTTTCTCGTGTCAGGCCTTGACGACTTGCCTGCTGAAGTTTCTGCAAAATCTCCTGAACTTCCTGAGTTTGGTTTTTGATCTCTTGACCCGTTTTGGTGTTATTGAGCGCCTCTTGCTGCAGGGAGGCCAGCACACGTGCTGTTCGTTCATCGCCCTGTGCCAGCATTGCCTCGGTGATTTGGGAAAGCATGAGGAAGAAATCAGCGTCAATTAGTCCTTCTTCCTGCTGCATCAGGGCTTTGCGCTCCTCTGGGCTGACAGTACCCACAAGGCGTTGGATCAAATCAAAACGTTTTTGTTGCTTTTCCAGCACCTCGCGCGTAATCCCATCTGCCTCCAGAATGCGCTCAATAAGCGTTTGGAAGGTCAACATGGTCTGAGGGCGGAGCAGGTAGGCTTTACGCTTCTCTAACGGCAGGCGGTTGGTAATCTGATTGATTAGCGGGCCGATTAGGCGCTCTTGATCGTTGACCGAAAGGCCCAGTTCAGGTGGAAAATAAGTGAGCAGGAGTTCTTTCTCCGGGTCGTGATAGACCAGGGGAGCGCTGACCATGCCATTAAAACCGCACGTTGGGCAGTGGATGACATTGACTTGCCCACTCAATAGCCGTTGCTTGACGGAGGGGTCTACCGAAACATCCAGAAGTTGCTCCAGGTCGGCAATCACCGGGGATTTGCAGCGCGGACAAGAGGTCTGAACTTTGGGCATAGGATATAGATTCGCTTTCTTTAAGAAATCAACAGGGGCATTATACCATGCTCGCAGCAGGATGACACGAAGGCCCGCTTATTGTGATTGCCGGGGTAGCGAGAAGCAGATCCGAGCTCCTTGTTCGGTCCCCGAGTCCACCCAAATCTTCCCACCGTGGGCTTCTATGATCGCGCGACTCAGATACAACCCCAGGCCGGCTCCTTTAGTCTGGCGCATTACTTCAGGGGAGCGGTAAAAGCGATCGAAGATATGGGGACGATCAGAGGGCGCGATACCCGGTCCCTGATCGCTCACACATACAATGACCACGTCAGGCTGGACCCGGCCGGAGATGCGTATCTCGCCTTGCGGCGCATATTTAATTGCATTGGAGATCAGGTTCGTCAACACCTGCTGCAGGCGGTCTTCGTCAGCGAGGATAACGGGAAAATCGGGTGGAAAATCCACTGTGATGGTATGGCGACTGGTCTGGGTAGCCATGCGCTGTGCAACCCGTGAAGCCAATTCGGGTAGCCACACGTCAGCGCGTTTGAGAGTGAGACCGCCAGCCTGTAAGCGCGATGCATCCAGTAAGTTTTCGATCAGTGCTCCCAGACGGTCGGCCTCCTCTTCAATGACCGCCAGGCTCTCCTGGACAATTTCGGGATCCCATTGAGCATCCTCGCGGCGCAAGGTACTAACGTAGCCTTTGATCAATGCCAGAGGGGTCTTTAGTTCATGGCTGATAATTGATATGAAGGTGCTCTTAAGTTCATCGGCTTCGCGGAAACGGGTGATATCGCGAACAGTGGCGATGATATTAAGGAGTCTGCCCTCGCTTAAAAGCGGGGCGTAGGTAATACCCACCGGGACAGTATTGCGGGGCCCCTGGCACTTAAGGTCGCCTTCCACATAGAGGTAAGCATTTGGCATGAGCGGCCAGCCTCCGGCAACCGCCTGCTCCAGTGTCATGTCTTTAGGGGGGGAAGCCCAATTGACCACAGCCTCGTGAGGGCTACCCTGAATCTTTTCACGCGGTATTCCCAGAAGGCGTGCAAAGGCGGGATTGCAGCGTTCAACCTTCAAGTCGGGGTTGAGGATAAGCACGCCATCCGCCACAGCGTCCAGAAGACCATCCAGGCGTTGCTTACTGCGGGCCAGCTGGGTGTAAAGCTGAGCGTTAGAAACTGCGATGGCCGCTTGATCGGCAAAGGAGGTGAGCAGGGCACGGTCATTGGCTGAAAAGGCGGCCGGGTAAGAGCGAAAAATGAAAATCACCCCCAGCACGCGGTTACGAGCCACCAACGGCAAAACCACACCGTGGAGTAAGCCAAAACTGGCGGTAAGGGCCAATTCCCGCAAGCGGCGGTCAATCTCCAAAAGTTCGAAGTAATCCGGATCAGGAGATTCGGTGATCTCGTTCAGATACGGAGCCAGAAACTTAACAAAAGCCTGGGGAATTCCCTGCGCGACTGCCACTTTCCACGAGCCATCTTCCTCACGGAGGGCAATTAGTCCGGCCTGCCCCGCCAGCATTTCAATGGCAATGCGCAAGATGCGCCCAAGCAAGGCATCCAGGTCTAATTCTTGAGTCAGGGCGCGCGTTATTTCTAAAAGATAGTCACGCTGGCGGATTCGAAAGTCGGGGAGCATGAAGCTCATAGGCGAGCGTCTCCGGGATGGGTGACTGGGTGCAGGAAAAGTTCGTCCTCTGCCTGTCCGATGGCAGCCTCCAGGATTGCTAACCCCTCTTCCATTTCGTTGTAGGTGATGCACAAGGGTGGTGAGATGCGGATGGTACTGGTGCTACACCCCAGCACAATCAGCCCTCTTTCAAAGCACAGGTCTACCACTCGATCTCGTAGTATCTCATGGGGCTCTTTGGTATCACGATCACGTACAAATTCAACACCAATCATCAGCCCCAGACCGCGTACATCGCCAATGGAAGGGTGGCGTTCCATCATGTCACGCAGCCGCTTGAGGGCAAATTGGCCCACGGCGGCGGCGTTTTGCATGTAACCGTTTTCGATCAGGTTAAGCGTAGCCAGTGCGGCGGCGCATGAAAGCGGATTGCCGCCATAGGTGTTACCATGACTGCCTTTGGGCCAGGTTACCAGGTGTTTCCGGGCAGCCATGACCCCCAGGGGCATGCCAGAAGCAATGCCCTTAGCCATGCAAACCATGTCGGGTTCTACGTCAAAATGCTGTATCCCCCACCACTTGCCGGTGCGTCCTACCCCGCTTTGTACTTCATCCACGATAAGAAGGATGCCATAGCGATCACATAAATCCCTCAAGGCGGGGAAGAAGCCGGGTGCTGGTACAACATACCCCCCTTCTCCCAAAACCGGTTCCACAATGATCCCGGCTACCGAGTCGGGAGGAACCAATTTGGCGAAGATCTCTTGCTCCAGATACCGCACAACCGTTTGACCATAGGGCTCGTCGGGAAGGGACTGGAGCACTGGCCGGTAAGGATTTGGGTAAGGCACATGGGTCACGCCTGGCATCAGCGGGAGGAAACCGCGGTGGTAAGCGGACTTGCTGGCGGTTAATGCAAGAGAGCCCATCGTTCGCCCGTGAAATCCTCCCAGAAAACCGATGAACTCCGTGCGGCCAGTGTAATACCGGGCTAACTTAATAGCGGTTTCAACGGCCCCTGTACCCGAGTTGGTCATGAAACAAATGGCATCTTCATCAAAGGGAACGATGCGGTTGATATATTCTGCCAGTTCAATCCATTTGGGATGGTAAAAGTCAGAGGAGATGTGAATAAATTTTTCGGCCTGCTCCTGGATCGCTTTGACCACCAGGGGGTGGCTGTGGCCAGTTGAAACCACTGCAATTCCGGCCGCAAAATCCAGAAAACGATTCCCGTCTACATCCCAAACTTCAACCCCGCGCCCGTGGTCCATCACAAAGGGATGGCTGCGTGGGTAAGAAGGGGAGATGACGGCTCTATCCCTGGCGATATACTGCTGGGCTTTGGGGCCAGGTAAATGGGTTAACCGCATAAGTGTGCCTCCTGGAAAGTTGGATTGGGTTGAATAAGTCCTTAGAGAAGGTTTTAGGGGAGAGAATGAGAATGGGGTGGGTTATTTGTGTATCCCGTCTTTTCTTACTTTGCAAACGTCGAATGGGACGTTCATGTAATCCAGTTAACCGGTTCACTTCTCGAGGATCCCCTAATGTGGATGGCTAATGCGATGGAATGGGAGATTTTACAATGTGCTTGCTTCTCCCATTATAGCATGGGAAGTTCTGGGGTAGCCCAAATATATTGTGATAAATATCACAAACCGTGGTATAATTTGTTTATGCAAATCGGCATCCGCGTTGACGCGCAGACAAAAGGCGGTTATAAATAAAGTGGTATGGCCAAGTTAATCTCTCGTTCTGGACAATCCTGGCAGCGCCGCCTACGGTTGGCGCTGCGATGGCTTACTCCGGGCATTGGGGTTAAACGCTGGTTGCTGGTACTGCTGATTGGGACGACTTTTTTGGGAACCGGGGTGACCCTTTCGCTCCTGGATATCTACCGGGGGGCACCGGATACGCCGTGGTTGCCATTACTTTCTATTTTAGCGTTGCGTTTTCTTACCCGCCCTTTACGCATTGCGATCTTTGCTGGCATTGGCATGGGTTTGATCCTGTGGGGGGGGTGGGGGTTGAGCCGCTCGCTTTTACGCCCCTTCTTACGCCCTGGTAAACCCATTGTAGATGCAGTAACCGACTATCGGCGACGTGAGCGAGGACCTCGCATTGTAGCGATCGGAGGGGGAACGGGGCTTTCAACCCTCCTGCGAGGCTTGAAGGCTCACACTCATAATCTGACCGCCATTGTAACCGTGGCGGACGATGGGGGTTCCTCGGGCGAACTACGCCGCCATATGGGAGTGTTACCCCCCGGCGATATTCGCAACTGTTTGGCGGCTCTTTCGGATGATGAAGAACTTATCACTCAATTATTCCGCTACCGTTTTCCAGCAGGCGCAGGGCTTAATGGTCATAATTTGGGCAACCTCCTGATCACGGCCCTTGCGGATATTACGGGTTCGTTTGAGGAAGCCATTGCCGAATCGGGGCGGGTTCTGGCGGTTCGAGGGCGAGTGCTTCCCTCCACACTTCACGATGTGCGTCTGGTGGCCGAAGTCAAGGCTCCAGAAAAGGGGCGCACCCTGCGTGTTAGAGGCGAGAGTAACATTCCTAAGGTGGGGGGGCAGGTTGAGCGAGTATGGTTGGAGCCCAGTGCACCATTGGGGTATCCGCCCGCAGTGCAGGCCATTCTGAATGCTGATTTGATTTTGATTGGGCCGGGTAGTCTTTTCACCAGCATTCTGCCAAATTTGCTGGTGCCCGACATTGCGGCTGCTCTAAAAACAAGCCGGGCTCTGAAGTTCTATATCTGCAATGTGGCGACTCAGCGCGGAGAAACCGATACATTTACTTGTGCCGATCATGTGAAGGCCATAGAACGTCACTTGGGGGGGCCAATCTTTGACCTGGTGATTTGTAATAGCCGAGAGCCTCGCAATCTTCCCGAGGGAATTCGGGCGGTTTTACCTTCGCCTGAGTTGGAAGAGCATTGCGCCGTTTACTGCGCGGATTTGGTGGATGATGAGCAACCCTGGCGGCATCACGCTGCTCGGTTGGCTCAGGTGATAATGGACCTGTATTACGAACGAACGGGTCCGTTATCTGGACGTGAGGATACCCTTCCCCGTGAAAGCGCACTGAACGTGTACGCAGAAAAGGGAAGGAACTGAAACCCATTCTAATGAATTCACATACGGAGGTGTACAATGGCAGTCAAAGTTGGTATCAATGGTTTCGGTCGCATCGGCCGCCTGGTTCTCAAGGCTCTCCTTGAGCGTTACCCCAATGATCTGGAAGTCGTGGCGGTCAATGACCTGTTTGATGCGAAACAGAATGCGCATCTGTTCAAATTTGACTCCACCTATGGGATTTATCCCGGTAGTGTGGAGGTCGTAGATGGTGACATCGTCATTGACGGCCGCCGTATCAAGGTTTTTGCTGAGAAAGATCCGGGTAATCTGCCCTGGAAGGATCTGGGTGTAGATATTGTCATTGAATCCACTGGGGTATTCACGGATGCCCTGGGCGATCCGGCAAAGGGCAAGCCCGGAGCGCGGGTACACATCGAGAAAGGCGGTGCCAAGAAGGTCATCATCAGCGCGCCTGCGAAAAACGAAGATATCACTATTGTGTTGGGTGTGAATGAGAACATGTACGACCCAGCCAAGCATCATGTGGTTTCGAACGCTTCTTGCACCACCAACTGTCTGGCCCCTGCGGCGAAAGTTGTTCATGAGCACTTCAAGATCTTGAACGCGGTCATGGTGACCATTCACTCCTACACCAACGATCAGGTTATCTTGGATCAGGGGCACAAGAAGGAGATGCGTCGCTCGCGCTCGGCGGGCCTGAATATTATCCCCACGACCACTGGGGCGGCCAAGGCTGTGGCGCTGGTCATCCCTGAGTTGAAGGGGAAGTTCGATGGGTATGCTTTGCGCGTGCCCACTCCTACGGTTTCCATCGTGGATTTTGTGGCGACGGTTGAGAAGCCCACTACCAAGGAAGAATTGAACCAGGTCTTCATTGATGCGGCCAATGGTCCGCTTAAGGGCATTCTGGGTGTGACCAATGGCGGATACAACGAGCCGCTTGTTTCTATGGATTTCAAGGGCGACTCGCGCTCTTCCATCATTGATCTGCCCTCGAACATGGTCATGGGCGGGAACCTGGTGAAAGTAGTGGCCTGGTATGACAATGAGTGGGGGTATTCCTGCCGCACTGCCGACCTGGCTGCTTTGATGGCAAAGTCACTCTGATCAGCCAGCCTGGATAACTAGCCTGGTCATGTGCAGCCTCGGGAATTGCCCGGCTGTGCATGACCAGGTCCAAATAATTTAGGGAGGGTCTCATGTTCAATAAGAAAACCGTCCGCGATATTGACGTGAAAGGCAAACGCGTCTTTGTGCGCGTGGACTTTAATGTACCGATCAAAGATGGTATGGTTGCAGATGATACGCGCATTCGGGCGGCGCTGCCCACCATTCAGTATCTGCTTGACCAGGGTGCCGCGGTAATTCTGGCTTCCCATCTGGGGCGTCCCAAAGGTGGTCCAGATCCCAAGTACTCGCTCAAGCCAGTGGCTGAGTATCTTGGCCAGTTGCTTGGCAAGCCGGTCAAGTTTGCCGAGGATTGCATCGGCCCAGTCGCCGAAGAGGCGGCAAAGGCACTGAAACCCGGGGAAGTGCTGCTACTGGAGAACACCCGTTTTCATCCGGAAGAGGAAAAGAACGATCCTGAGATGGCTAAGGCGCTAGCCGCACTGGCAGAGGTGTATGTCAATGACGCTTTCGGCTCCGCCCATCGTGCCCATGCCTCAACCGAGGGAATTGCGCATTATTTGCCCGCCGTGGCTGGTTTCTTGATGGAAAAGGAAATCAAATATCTTGGCGAGGCCATTGAGAATCCTAAGCGCCCGTTTGTGGCGATTCTAGGTGGAGCGAAGATCAGCGATAAGATTGGGGTCATCCGCAACTTGCTTAAGAAAGCGGATGCCATTCTCATCGGCGGCGGTATGGCCAATACGTTCTTCAAGGCCAAAGGCATTCCGATGGGGGACTCGCTGGTTGAGGATGAGGCACTAGACACGGCTAAAGAACTTTTGAGCGAGGGCGGTGAGCGTTTGCATTTGCCCGTTGATGTGGTCATTGCGGATCGCTTTGATGCCGAAGCCGAGTCCAAGGTGATCCCGGTTGGCCCTGTTCCCGAGGGCTGGCGTGTGCTGGATATTGGGCCGCAGACTGTGGAGGCGTACGCCAAGGTGATTGCGAAGGCGGGCACGGTGGTATGGAACGGCCCCATGGGTGTGTTTGAGCTCCCGAAGTTTGCCCAAGGCACCTTTGGAATTGCCCGCGCGGTTGCCGAAAGCGGTGCGGTGAGCATCATTGGCGGGGGTGAATCGGTGCAGGCCATTAACCAATCTGGCCTGGCAGATAAAATCACGCACATCTCAACCGGCGGTGGGGCATCTCTGGAGATGCTGGAAGGGCTAGTACTGCCCGGTGTGGCTGCGCTATTGGATAAGTAGGATTATCGAAGAATCTCCGACCCCGGATCCCTGGAAGTCCGGGGTCGGCGCGTTTATTAGAAGCAAGAATCGGGGGCCCTTTTGGGTATTTTCACAAAATTCCTGGACGGATTGGGCATATTCTGGTAAAATCCGCTTCCGAAAGTTAAACAGATGGAGGATGGGCTTTGGCTAACATCAAGTCTCAAATCAAACGCAACCGGCAAAACGAGAAGCGACGACTGCGCAACCGGGTTTATCGCGGGGCAGCGCGTACCTTTATCCGCAAGGCGAACGCAGCGATTGAGAGCGGCAATCTCGATGAAGCCCGTGCGGCGGTTCTTCGTGCCCAAAAGGCCCTCGATAAAGCTGCTGAAAAGGGGATCATCCATAAAAATAACGCTGCGCGCCGGAAGAGCCGCTTGATGAAGCGCTTTGCCTCATTGTTGAGCAAGGCTGCCTGATCGAGCATTCTTTCTTTACTAGGACGCTTCGCGTGAGCGGGAGGATTCTCTCCCGCTCACTTTGTGTTGTTTGTTCGTTGCCTCCGAGATGTCAAGGCGAGGCTCTATGTTATAATCGGTCTGCCCATCATTGGGAACATGAATGATCATGAGAATCAATACCCTGCACTACGAGGGATAGGCTGCATGTTTGAGCGCGAACAGCAAATCGTTGAGGTGAAGATCCGCCAGTATTGTCAGCAAAATGGATTGCCCGAGCCGCAGATCCAGTGGAAATGGATTCCTTTTGCTGGTCATTGGGGGATTTCAACTTCATTTTTCCAACTGGCTGCCCAAGAGGCACGGCAGGGGAAGCCGATCAAAGTCAATCAACGAGCGCAGGAACTGGCTACCGAGGTGGCGCAGTTTTTAGGAGAGATTGAGGGCTTTGCGCGGATCGAAGCGGTTAATGGCTATCTCAACCTTTATTTCTCTTCAGAAAGCTATGCCCAACGTGTCGTGGATACGGTGCTTACGCAACAACGCGGCTTTGGCCGGGCGGCTCCGCGGGGCGAGAAGGTCATGGTGGAATTTTCGCAGCCCAACACCCATAAGGCTTTTCATGTGGGGCATTTGCGAAACGTGATTCTGGGTACTGCGATTTCGAATATCCTGGAATACGCCGGATATGAGGTGATCCGGGCGAATTACATCGGCGACATTGGTCTGCATGTGATTAAATGGCTCTGGAATTACATGACCTATCATGCGGGCGAAGAACCAGGGGAGGATAAGACCCGCTGGATGGGGGATTTGTACGCTGAGGCCGATCGTCGCTTTGAAGAAGACCCTTCCGTAGAACCTCAGGTGCGGGCGCTTTTTGCTCGCTGGCATCAGCGCGATCCGGAAATCCTGGCTCTTTGGCAGCGGACGCGTCAGTGGTCACTGGAAGGATTTGATCAGATTTATGCCCTGCTGGGGGTCCATTTTGACCGCGTTTATTTCGAGAGCGAGGTTGAAGAGCCAGGCATTCGTTTGGTTGAGGACTTGATCCGGCGCGGCATTGCTCGGGATGAGCGCCCAGAGGGGCCAGTGGTGGTGCCCTTGGATGAGATTCTGGGCACAAAAGATAAGTATCGTACGCTGGTTGTCCTGCGTTCGGATGGTACCTCGCTTTATGCGACCAAGGATCTGGCGTTAGCGATTCTAAAATTCCAGGAATATGATTTGGATCGCTCAATTTACGTCATTGATGTTCGTCAGAGCCTTTATTTACAGCAGATTTTTAAGACCCTCGAATTAATGGGGTACGCTTGGGCCAGTAAGTGCTACCATCTGGCATATGAAATAGTTAATCTGCCAGGCAATGTGACCATGTCCTCACGTGAGGGCACAGTTGTGTTACTGGAGGACCTGGTGCGTGAAGCCACCCGTCGGGCTCTGGAAATCGTTCAAATGAAAAATCCGGAATTGCCGCTTGAGAAACAACACGCTATTGCTCAGGCAGTTGCGCTTGGGGCAATCAAGTATTCTATGCTTTCACGCGACAACACAAAAATTGTGACCTTCGACTGGGAAAGTGCGCTCGATATCAATGGACAGGCAGCCCCGTATATTCAGTACGCCTACGTTCGGGCTGGGAGCATTCTGCGAAAGGTAAGTTTTGAACTTCCTGCCCCTGTGCTTCCCTCTCATGAGTTGACCACGCCGGAGATTGAACTAGTGGATCTGATCTCCCGGTTACCGGGTGAAATTCAGCGGGCAGCCACGGAATTCCGTCCTCTGCTGATTGCCAACCTTGTTTATGAAATGGCGCGCGTTTTCAATGACTTTTATACTCAATGCCCGGTATTGCAGGCGGAGGCAGGAGTGCGCCAATTCCGGCTCAGGCTGGTGGCGGCTGCACGCCAGGCACTTGAGGTTGGCCTGGCTTTGCTTGGGATTAGCGCCCCAGAGGCGATGTAATCCGGTTTTTAAAATCCAACATCCAGGAGGATTTAACAACCTATGGGCATTCGAACCATCATCATGGGCGCCGCAGGTCGCGATTTTCACAATTTCAACGTGTTTTTCCGCAACAACCCAGCGTATCAGGTCGTGGCGTTCACGGCGACCCAGATCCCCAATATCGAGGGACGGCGTTACCCTCCGCAATTGGCCGGTCCTTTGTACCCTGAGGGCATCCCGATTTATCCGGAGAGTGAGCTGGAGCACCTGATTAAGACCTTGGGCGTGGATCAGGTGGTGTTTGCATACAGCGATGTCTCGCATGAGTATGTGATGCATAAGGCTTCTCTGGTGATGGCCGCCGGGGCGGATTTTCGTCTGATGGGGCCGGGAAGCACACAGTTAAAATCTAGCAAGCCAGTGGTTGCTGTTTGTGCGGTGCGCACAGGCTCGGGGAAAAGCCAGACCAGTCGCCGTGTCGCCAAAATATTGCGTGAGATGGGGCTGCGGGTAGCAGCAATTCGACACCCCATGCCCTATGGTGATCTGGTGCGCCAGGAAGCCCAGCGTTTTGCCAGTTATGAGGATCTGGACCGCTATGAGTGCACCATTGAAGAGCGGGAGGAGTATGAGCCGCACCTGGATAACGGGGTTATTGTTTATGCGGGGGTTGATTACGAGAAGATCTTGCGCCAGGCAGAAGCCGAGGTGGATGTCATCCTGTGGGACGGTGGTAATAATGATTTTTCGTTCTATCAGGAGGACCTGCGCATCGTGGTTGCCGATCCTCACCGCCCGGGTCATGAACAGCGCTACCATCCAGGTGAGACCAATGTGCGTCGGGCAGATGTGTTTGTGATCAACAAAGTGGATACGGCAAACCCCGAAGCCGTCTTACAAGTGCGCGAGAGCCTCCAAACGCTCAACCCGAATGCTGTCATTATTGAAGCGGCCTCGCCTATCTTTGTAGATGATCCGCGGGCGATTCGGGGTAAACGTGTGTTGGTTATTGAGGATGGTCCCACTCTAACCCATGGCGAAATGGCCTACGGGGCTGGCTGGGTGGCTGCCCGGCGCTTTGGTGCGGCTGAGATTGTGGATCCGCGCCCGTATGCGGTGGGTTCAATTGCCGAAACGTATCGAAAATATGCCCAGACGGGTCCCATTCTGCCAGCAATGGGGTATGGTGAGACCCAGATGCGAGAGCTGGAAGAGACCATTAATCGGGCAGAGGTGGATTTGGTCATCTCAGCCACACCCATTGATATTACCCGTGTGATCAAAATCAACAAGCCAGTGCAACGCGTGCGTTATGAACTCCAAGAGATTGGACAACCAACTCTGGAGGACATTCTGAAAGAAAAATTGGGAAAATAGATTGAGAAAGGTGAGGGGAGTGGGAAAGGGCTTTGCTCCTTTCCCACTCCAGATGGGCGGATAGGGTATGTTTATTGATGAGGCCAGAATCTACGTTCGCTCGGGCAAAGGCGGGGATGGGATTGTCCACTTCCACCGGGAGAAGTACGTGGCCCGCGGTGGGCCCGATGGTGGAGATGGCGGACGCGGGGGCGATGTCATTCTTGAGGTTGTTCCTTCGCTGAATACCTTGGTGAAATTCCGCTATCAGCGCCGTTTCATTGCCCAGGATGGCGGGCGTGGCGGGCCAAACAACATGACTGGGCGCTCGGGTGAGGATTTGGTCATCCCTGTTCCGCCGGGTACCGTGGTTTATGACGATGACACAGGAGAGTTACTGGGTGACCTTGTGGAACCCGGACAGCGCTTGGTGGTGTGCCGGGGTGGTCGAGGGGGGCGTGGAAATGCTCGTTTTGCCACTCCGCGCAACCAGGCTCCGCGTATTGCCGAGAAAGGCGAGCCAGGCCAGGAGCGTAACTTACGCCTGGAACTCAAATTAATCGCTGATGTGGGCATTGTTGGGGTGCCGAATGCGGGAAAGTCCAGTTTTTTGGCGGCGGTGACCAACGCAAAACCGAAAATTGCAGATTATCCCTTCACCACTCTGGAACCTAACCTTGGAGTGGCTGATTTGGACGCCAATACGTCTCTGGTGCTGGCAGATATTCCGGGGTTGGTTGAGGGGGCCCACCGCGGGGTGGGTCTGGGGGATGCCTTCCTACGGCATATTCAGCGCACCAAGGTGCTGATTCACCTGCTGGATGGACTTTCTCCCGATCCGGTGGCGGACTATGCCCAGATCAATAGTGAATTGGCTTTATTTGACCCCGAACTGACGCGAAAACCCATGATTGTTGCGCTCAACAAGATTGACCTGCCGGAAGTGCAGGAGCGCTGGCCCGAGATTGAACGTTCGCTTAAAGAACGGGGGGTAGAGCCAGTGGCCATCTCGGCATTGAAGAAGATTGGTTTGCAGCCGATTTTGTGGCGTTGTGCGGAACTGGTCAAGCAGGCTCCGGAGGTTCCGAGCAGAGTTGAAATGCCTGTGTATCGCCCCTCTGCAGATCCCCGAGCCTTTCAGGTGGTTCGGCTTCCAGATGGAAGTTTCAAGGTGACTGGAGAGGCTGTAGAGCGAGCGGCGGCTATGACGTACTGGGAGTATGAAGAGTCGGTACGCCGTTTCCAGAAGTTAATGGAGACCCTGGGGGTGGACGAGGCGTTACGTCAGGCGGGTGTTCAGAACGGTGATACCGTTTTCATCGGAGATCATTACGAACTTGAGTGGCAGGAATGAGGCGTATTGGCGTCTTCGGTGGCACTTTTGATCCGCCACATGTGGGACACTTGATTCTTGCCTCTGAAGCGGCGGATCAATTGGGACTGGAACGGGTGTTGTGGGTCCTAACCCCCGACCCACCCCACAAGCGTGGGCTACCCATTACGCCCTTATTGATCCGGCTTGAGTTGGTGAAGGCTGCTATAGAGGGTGACCCCTTATTCGATCTCTCACGGGTTGAGATTGACCGTCCGGGTCCACACTACGCAGTGGATACATTGCTAATCTTGCATGACCTTTATCCCGAGGATGCGCTGATTTATCTAATCGGAGGGGATTCATTACGCGATTTACCGACCTGGCATCAGCCCTTGAGATTTCTAGAGGCTTGCGATGGGCTGGGGGTGATGCGCCGGCCTGGGGATGCCGTGGATCTTTCACACCTTGAGGCCATTTTGCCAGGTTTAAAACGCAAAGTGATGTTTGTGGATGCTCCTCTTTTGGAGATCTCCTCGTCCCAGATCCGTCAGCGAGTGGCAGGAGGTAAGGCGTACCGTTACTACCTCCCACCCCGAGTCTATGAGCTGGTAGAGCGTTATCGCCTGTACCGCGCTATCGAGCCTTGAGTTCAAGGGAGCCAACCCCCATCTGAATCTCAATCAGGAGGCGGGGGCCGCTGCCGCTTTTCTCGTAAACACCATCCTGGATGTTCCAGACGCCTTGGGGGGAAACGTTGTTCAATCCACCAGTAATTTCCACCCGTGCGGGAACCTCAGGGGGAATGACCAGGACTACCTGGGAAACCCCGGCTTTAATACGTATGTTCATGTCGTGCGACAAATTGCCAGAAAAATCCAGGGTATAGGCACCAGTACCTCCCTCAAAAATGATTTCGTCAGCATTAGTGTTCCCCAAACCCAGCAGTTCAACTTTGGAAGCACCGGTGCGATAGCGCAGTTGATCCATGGGGAGGGGGTTGAGCGCATTGAAAACCACTCGCGCTTCGCTTGCCCCGTCGTTGATTTGTAGCCGCGTTAGGGGAAGACCGCTTAAATCCAGTTCGCCTTTATAAGCGCCCGCATTAATGGTGAGGTCCAGGGGATAATTTCCCAATTTCAAGTCCCATTCATTGATTGTTTCCTTGGTTAGTTTACGCCATAACTCAAAGGGAAAGGTTGGCTGGTCAACTCCGTGA
>FWWL01006414.1_pt1 | contig 17109 bp, 13 predicted proteins | sample 2228331 | NCBI WGS metagenome assembly FWWL01 (sample SAMEA103939775, study PRJEB20133) | metagenome
TTTTACAGCCCCCCCTTTCACTCCGAAAACTGTAAAAAAGTCATAGCCATCTCTTCCCAAACCGCTGGAAGAGATTTTCCCTTGTTCTTTGATTCGTCCAAAGGTCTCAAAGAGAAAAAATTTTTTCTTTTTTCTAGGAAAAATACTTGACCAGATTTTTTTTTGTCTTACAATACATAGTAGTGAAATTGCAAATAAAACCTATGGAGGATAGATATGGCACACGTTGTGTTGAAAAACGTGTCCAAGGTTTACGAAGGGAACGTCGTAGCCGTTCAGGACGTAAACCTGGAAATCAACGACAAGGAGTTTGTCGTACTGGTAGGTCCCTCGGGGTGTGGTAAGACGACGACACTGCGTATGATCGCAGGTCTCGAAGAGATTACCACCGGTGAAATCTCGATCGATGGGGTTGTGGTAAACAACAAACCACCCAAAGATCGTGACATTGCCATGGTGTTCCAGAACTATGCTCTGTATCCCCACATGACCGTAGCTGACAACATGGCTTTCGGTCTCAAACTGCGGCACTTTCCACCTGAAGAGATCAAGAAAAGGGTGAATGAGGCCGCTCAGATCCTCGGTCTCACCGAATACCTCAACCGAAAGCCCAAAGCTCTCTCGGGTGGTCAGCGTCAGCGTGTGGCTATCGGACGTGCCATTGTGCGCAAGCCCAAGGTGTATCTGTTTGACGAGCCTCTCTCCAACCTCGATGCCAAGCTCCGTGTGCAGATGCGTGCTGAGTTGATCAAGATCCATGCTCGTATGAAGACCACCTCTATCTATGTGACCCACGACCAGATCGAGGCTATGACCATGGGTGACAAGATCGTGGTGATGAACAACAAGCTTGTCCAGCAGATTGGTACGCCCCTCGAAGTGTACAACAACCCTGTAAACAAGTTTGTGGCTGGATTTATCGGAAGCCCCCCCATGAACTTCCTTGATTGTTCGGTAAAAGATTCAAATGGGGCACTCTGGCTCGACTTTAGCGAGTTCCAGCTCAAGATCCCTGCCCAGTTTGTTGACAAGGCTCGTCCCTATGTCGGACGTGAGGTAACCTTTGGTATCCGCCCTGAGGATATTTATGACCGCAGCATGTATCAGGGTTCGATTGATTCCAATACAGCTATCGCCAACGTGGAAATTGTAGAAAGACTTGGTGCCGAGGAATTCGTCTACTTCGCAACCAATGGTGGGTATTCCTTTATTGCCAAGTACGATCCTCAGGTTAATGTTCACATGGGTGATACCAACCGAGAGGTTATCTTTGACCTCAACCGCTCCCATCTCTTTGATAAAGAAACGGAGATGGCTATCTACTAATCTGGATAGGAAATTTTATCGGCCTGCCGCAAGGCAGGCCTTTTTTTTGCATTGAGAATACCTTGGTGATGGAGAAAAAGAAACTTTAGGATAAACCAACAGGGAAGCAAGTTTTTTATGATCCTGTAAGGTATTTACTTGACTATTTTTGCTCCTCTCGCTATCATATAAACAATGTTTTTGTGAAGTGAGGTGCTTCATGGACAAGAAGCAGAAAATCTTTACTTTCAAAAAGGGCGGGGTTCATCCGCATGAGAACAAGCTTACTTCAGCTCAGCCTCTTGTGAATGCCGATATTCCTCCTCTCGTTCGTATCCCTATGGCACAGCATCTCGGTGCCCCTGCAAAGGTACTCGTCTCTGTTGGGGACGAGGTCAAAGAGGGTCAGCGAATTGGTGAGGCAACGGGCATGATTTCAGCTCATATCCATGCCAGTGTCTCGGGTGTGGTTACCGCTATCGAAAAGGCAAACACCCTGACAGCTAAGCAGGTGGATTTTGTGGTTATCAAGACAGGCGGTTCGTTTCATAACTGGGTGGGAGAGAGGTTCCCCTGGGAAAATCTCTCCAGTCAACAGCTGGTGAGTCTCGTTCAGGAGGCAGGTGTGGTGGGGCTTGGTGGGGCTACCTTTCCCACGCATGTGAAGCTATCTCCTCCTCCGGGCAAGGTGGTGGAGACACTGATCCTCAACGGGGCTGAGTGTGAACCTTACCTCACGATTGACCATCGGATGCTTCTTGAGAAATCAGAGGAGATTCTCACAGCAATTGAGATTGTGCGCAGGATTCTCCCAACGATTAAAAAGGTCTCTATCGGTATAGAGGTGAATAAAGAGGACGCTATCGACCACTGGATGAGTCTCCTGGCCGGTCGGTCGGATATCACCGTGGCACCACTCAGAACACGCTATCCCCAGGGTGGAGAGAAGCAGCTCATTCAGGCGATTACGGGCAAGGAAGTGCCTACCAAAGGGCTTCCTGCCGATATTGGGGTCCTGGTGGAGAATGTCTCAACCATGAATGCCATCTATGAGGCGGTGGTTTACCATAAGCCGCTTATCGAAAGGGGACTGACCTATACAGGCAAGGATGTCCCTCAACCGGGAAACTACAAGGTTCGTATCGGTACACCTATCTCTCATCTCACCGAAAGCTATGGAAAACCAGCAAAGTTTGCCGCCATGATTTCAGGTGGACCTATGATGGGGCTAGAGATACCAGATGAGAATATGCCGGTTATCAAGTCTACCAGTGGTATTGTTTTTCTCTCTCCTCATGAGGACTATAAGGTAGAAGATAGACCATGTATCCGCTGTGCCAAGTGTCTGGCGGTCTGTCCTATTGGGCTTATGCCTACAGAGATTGCCAAACTTGCTGATAACTTCCTCGTGGAGGAGGCGGCAGCGATAGGATTGTTTGACTGTATTGAGTGTGGGGCGTGTGCTTACATCTGTCCGTCCAAGATTCCCCTTGTTGGTCTGATTCGGTATGGTAAAGAATTCTACAAGCGCAAGCAGGCGCAAGCAAAAAAATAAACAGGCTTGGTAGGAGACGCACATGGCAAAAGCAAAAGGAAAAGCAGGGGCTGGGTTGTTTTCCCCTCATATTCATAGTCCGTTTTCTGTTGAAAAGGTGATGTGGGATGTGGTGGTCGCCCTCATTCCGGCAGGACTGGCCGGGGTATACTTTTTTGGGGCGAACGCTCTTCGTGTAATAGCCATCAGTCTGGTGACAGGGCTTCTCACCGAATTGGTGATGGGGCTCCTCTCCAGGCGTGGGATAACGATTTTTGATGGGAGTGTGGTGATTACCTCGCTTCTGTTTGCGTATAATCTTCCACCAGCGGCTCCGTGGTATGTGGTTGTGTTTGGCAACATGTTTGCGGTTGCGATTGTGAAGTGGGCGTTTGGTGGTTTGGGGTATAACTTTATGAATCCGGCGATTGGGGGGAGACTTTTTGTTGTGATTGCCTGGTCGGGGGTGATGTCAGGGCGATGGTCACCAACTATCCGTTCATTCATGGACAAGGGGATGGATTTCTGGCAGGCATCACAGGCTATCGTCTCACCAGAGATGATGACATCGGCTTCGGCTCTCACGGTACTCAAGACGGATGGGTATGCCGGGCTCTATAAACAGGGGCTTCTCGACTATTGGAACCTCTTTATCGGCAATGTACCAGGGTGTATTGGGGAGACTTCGGCGCTGGCTATCCTGATAGGGCTGGTGTATCTTTTGGTGCGTCAGGTAATCACGTGGGAGGTGCCGGTGATTTATGTAGGAACGGTGGCGCTACTTTCCTGGATTTTTGGTGGGCTTCCCCAGGGGACAGGTTGGTTTACAGGAGATGCTCTTTTTCATATTCTTTCGGGCGGTTTGATGCTTGGTGCATGTTTCATGGCCAATGATAGCGTCACCTCTCCTTTGAGTTTTTCGGGCAATGTGTTTTATGCGATTATGCTCGGGTTTTTGACGACGATGATTCGTTTGTTTGGTGGATATCCTGAGGGGGTAGCCCTCTCGATTGCGGTGATGAATATTTTTGTACCGTTGATTGACAGGTATTTCCGCCCATCTATCTATGGCTATCGTCGTGCCGTGGTGAAAAAAGCCAAGGAGTCGTAGTATGAGTTTTATCAAGAAGCTTTATCCGCTGGTTTTGATTGCAACGGTGATGGGAGTGCTTCTCGCTCTCACCTACGGGAGTTTGAAGCCTTTTCTTGATGCGGCTGATTCTCGGGAGTTTGAACGTTCTCTGAGAGAGTTGTATCCGGATTTTTCCCGTTATGAGACCAAAACGATTGATGATAAGACGTACTATATCCTGTATCAACAGGATGAGAGAGTGGCGATGGTTTTTCGTACCTCTGCAACGGGGTATGGTGGTCCGGTAGAAACGCTTACAGCCATCACGAATGGCGTGGTTGCTCGAGTGGTGGTGATGAATATGTCGGGAGAAACTCCTGGACTTGGTACAAAGGCAAAAAACCCAGCCTGGCTTGCCCAGTTTCTGGGGAAAACGAGGGAGGAGATTCCTACATCAAAACCTGACTTTAAAGCCAGGGGGTGTGATGCGATTTCGGGGGCTACCTTTTCTTCTCTGGCGGTGACTCGGGGTATTCATGAGGCTCTCTCGCTGTATATCAGGGTAGAAGGGGAAGAGATCTCTTCGGATACCACCACATCTGCCACATATCAGAAAGATGGAGGTCGATAATGAACGCCTGGAGAGAATTTACGAAGGGTATCTTTCGGGAAAATCCTATATTTGTGGTGGTGCTGGGACTGTGTCCGACACTGGCAGTAACAACACAGACAATTAACGGTATTGGGATGGGGCTGGCTGTCATCTTTGTGCTTACGATGTCCAATCTGATTATCTCTCTGCTACGAAACTTTATCCCTGAGGTGGTACGTATCCCTGCGTATATTGTGATTATTGCCTCGTTTGTGACGATTGTCCAGATGGTGATCAAGGCATTTGCCCCTGAACTCGATAGGGCTCTGGGGATATTTATCCCCCTGATTGTGGTGAACTGTATCATTCTCGGTCGTGCAGAGGCCTTTGCTTCAAAAAACTCTCCCCTTGTCGCGGTGATGGATGGTCTGGGAATGGGGCTCGGGTTTACGCTCTCGCTGACACTGATTGGGTTTATCCGTGAGGTGCTGGGGAGTGGTATGATTACACTCCAGCTGGCGGGAATAGGAACGGTGGTTGACCTCTCGCAGTGGATTAAGTATCCTGCGGTGGTGATGATTCTTCCGACAGGTGGATTTATTGTGATGGGGTTGCTTCTTGCTTTCATCCAGGCTCTGAAGAACCATCAGGCTGAGAAAGCTAAGGCAAAGAAGGCATAAAAGGAGACTCCTATGGATGTGAATAAGATTTTTCTCATCACCATGAGTGCTATTTTTGTGAATAATTTTATCTTTTCTCGGTTTTTGGGCCTGTGTCCTTTCTTTGGTGTGTCAAAAAAGATGAGTTCTGCCATTGGTATGGGGTTTGCCGTGATTTTTGTGATGGTGATGTCAACGGCGGTAATTTACCCTATCAATCTCCTTTTGGTGAAGCTTGGGATTGATTTTCTGCAGGTGATTGTGTTTATTTTGGTGATTGCGAGTTTTGTGCAGTTGGTGGAAATCTTTCTCAAAAAGATGGCTCCTGCGCTCTACCATGCGCTGGGGATTTATCTCCCCCTTATAACGACGAACTGTGCTATTCTGGGAACAGCGTTTCTTGTCTTGAAGGAAAACTATACCTTCGTGGAGTCTCTGGTGTTTGCTTTGATGGCTGGGCTTGGGTTTACGCTGGCTCTGGTGATGATGGCTAGTGTTCGGGAACGACTTGACCTTGCCAGGGTACCAAAGGCTTTTAAGGGTCTTCCTATTGCTTTTATCTCTGCAGCTCTCATGTCAATGGCCATGTATGCGTTTGTGGGTTTTGTGAAATAATGGTTGGTCTCGGAGCGTCGTGCAAGCGATGCTCCGAGGCCCTTTTTTTAAATTTGATCTGTAAACACACATCTGACCCAGTCTGAAAAGAATTTTCATAAAGCATGGGGTATATATCATCGGCAATGAAAGGATAAAAATGAAACACATCCTCAGAAATATCAGGAGCACTATTTCTCAGGATGTCACAGGGTGTTTGGTAGTTACGATTTGAATTTTGTCTGTGAAAGTTAAAGAGGTACTGGTACTCAGCTGTGGCAGACAAAAACTCTTGTTTAATCTTCTCCGATAAAGGCAAATCAAAGCAATCATAAAACTCATACTCAATGAGACGATGAGAAACTTCTACATCGCTTTGATAGGTTTTAGCCCGAGGTGGAATAAGCCTGTGAGCACTACCAAACCTTTCTACCATGCGGCTAAATAATGTTTTTTCATGAGGTTTACGAGTATTGGCGAATTCTGTCCCATTGTCTGTTTGAATATATTTGGGTACAATGTTATATCTTCTTAAATGATTTAATAATAGAGTAATAAAAGTTGTCGTGTTTTGGAGCGTTTTTTCATGAGCATATCCTATAAAAAGTCCACCTGTTTTTACATCTCGAGCTGTTATTTGATATTTGGGGAGTTTTTCTCCAAAACATTTTTTAATTACATCACCTACCATAACATAATTAGGGATATCCCTCAGCTCTTTAATATCAACCTGAATGTATTCAAAAGGTTTTAATCTTTCTTTCCATTCTCTGACATCTTTTTTCTTTTCTCGTTTTGTTTTGTGTTTTTTTAACAGATTGTTTTTTCTCCAAATATAATACACCGTAGATCTTGATGGGATTTTTTCTTTCGGAACACCTTTCGAGAGAAGGTAACTTCTTAGAAATGGATAGCCTCTTTTGGTATTTTTATGACTTTGTTTAAATTCTATGATAAAAAACTCGACGTCTAGTGAAATTCGTCGGTGAGGTTTTTTGGGTGCTCTCTTTCGATCTCTGAGACTTTCCCATCTTTGGTTCTCATCATATCGTTTAAGCCATCGTCGAACAGTTTTGCGTTCCGTATTGCATATTCTTGCTATTTCACTAATACTTTTACCCTCCTGTCTTGCCTTGACAAAAAGTTCCATTCTTGTCATAGACTTGTCTTTTGAATTCTGGGATAGCGTGCGATATACAATCATTATTCGCCTCCTTTTGTTGGATTTGAATATGACGGTAATAGTATACCATATTTCTCCCAAGATTTCTCCTCCTGGGGCATATGTCTTTGGATTTTTCTAAAATTTTTTCCCAGGGACTTGACAGGATTTTTGGCTTGCGTTATACTATGGTTAAACGTTTAACCAAGGGGTGGTTATGAAGCGGGTAACGATCAAGGATATCGCTCGGGAGGCAAAAACCTCGTATGTGACGGTCTCCCACTATCTCAACAAGCGGGACTCGAAGTTTTCTGATGAGACGGCGCAGAGGATTGAGGCGGCGATCAAGAAGCTGGGCTATATCCCTAACCGTGTCGCCCAGAAGCTGGCCAGGAAGCGTTCCTACACCATTGGCGTGGTGCTTCCTCCCCTTCCACCATCCGCTTCATCAAAGAATCTTTTGCGTGCTAATCCCTTTTATATGGAGTTTCTCTCGGGGGTTCATGCGAGAGCCTGGGAGTATGATTACGATGTTTTGACGACATCGATGTCAGTGCCGGAGGCGGTTTTTGAATGGATTGTTGGATACCAGCTGGATGGGGTTGTGCTTTTTGTCTCGGCGATGGTAAGGGATCTGGTGGATATTGCCCAGAGACGGGGAATGCGGCTGGATACTGTGCTTGTAGGACTGGATCATACCGATGTACCCCTTCAGGCTCGTGTCCTGATCGATGATGAGGATGGGATCAGACAGGCGGTAGCTCATCTCGTTTCCCAGGGACATACGAAAATTGGGTTTGTCACGGGAGAGTATAGCCAATCAAGTGTGAATGCGGCACGTTTTCGAGGGTACCAGGATGCCCTCAAGGCTGCTGGTATCCCTTTTGATGATCGCATGGTGTTTGTTGATGAGGTTTCGCTGGAGGGTGGGTTGCGAATTGGTGAAAAACTCCTGGCTCTCAAGCATCCACAATCACCTACCGCCGTGGTATGTGTGGCGGATATTCTTGCCATTGGGGTAATCAAGGCCTGGGTAAGGGGAGGGAAACAGGTTCCGAGGGATCTCTCTGTGGTTGGGTTTGACGATCTGGTGGTTGCCTCGCTGGTGGAACCAGAGCTCACCACGATTCGCCAGGATATTGTGGGTCGAGGGGAAACCTGTGTTCAGGTGATTGAGGATTTCTATCAGGGGAAGTATCATCCCGAGACGGTGCTTCCTGTTGAATTGGTGGTGCGTCAGTCAGTGGCAAAAATACCAGGGCATCGTTGACACTACCAAAAAAACAAAAAGGAGGAAAAAATGGAGAAAAGACATTTGGTTAAACGTTTAACCAAGTTGTGGAAGTGGGGAAAATGGAGAGAAAAAGGGCTGTTTTTTGGATTTGGCTTGTTTGTTTTGGGATTGGGGCTTGTGGTGGGGTGTGCTGGTCTACGTTCCGAGAGGCTGGCGCCAGCGACGAAGATGGTGCTTCCAGCGGAGTTCTGGGCACAGAGGTTACCTACTCCCGTTGGGCGTTTTGAGCGTTTGGATGTCCTGGGGGATGGATGGGTGGTGAGGTTTGAACGGGTATCGCTGGTCGTTCGTGCGCTCGAGGACAAGGGATGGCAACTCTCGTGGCTGACGCACCATCCTACCAACCATCGTCCATCCTATGCTGTGGTAGGGGTGGCGTTCACCACCAATATTGTGGTTCAGGAGACAAGGGAGGGTGTGCTTTTCATCCGTGGGGAGGAGAGGCTTTTGGTGAGCAAGAAAGAGGGAAGACTCAGATGGATGAAAGGGACGAAAGATATTCTTGTTCAGAGGGAGAGTTTTCGTATGGGTGGGGAGAGGTTTCGTTTTGGTTTTGAGCTGGGGGCAAGAGCGGTACTCGGGCTTGCGGAAAAGCCGTCTTCCCTTAACCTGAGGGGGCTGTCGCTGACCTTTTATAACCGGGATACCTACAAGTATCAGCGGGGAACAGATCCTCTGTACCTTTCGGTGCCTTTTGCTCTCTTGTGGGAGCCTGGGCAGTCGGTGGGGATATTTCTTGACAATCCGGCGCAGTCGTTCTGGGATCTGGGGGCAAGGGAGAGCAAAACCCTGGGGATTGGGGCACTGGAGGGGGAGGCGATTTTCTACCTGTGGGAGGATAGTCATCCTGCAGGAGTGATTCAGGCGTACACACACCTGACGGGGAGACTGGCGTTACCTCCCCTGTGGGCACTCGGCTACCAGCAATCCCGTTTTAGCTACTTTCCTGAGAAGCGGGTGATGGAGATTGCTACCAACTTTCGGGCAAGAAACCTGCCTGCCGATGTGATATATCTTGATATAGACTTCATGGATGGGAGAAAAAGCTTTACCTATGATACCAACCGTTTCCCTGATCCAGCGAGGCTTTTGCGGGAGCTGCATCAATTGGGGTTCAGGGTGGTTACGATTATTGATCCCGGGATAGCGATACGCAAGGGTTATATGCCGTATGAAACAGGTCTGAAGGTGGATGTGTTTGTCAAGAGAACGAACGGGATGTATGCTCAGGGGACGGTCTGGCCTGGTCTCTGTGTGTTTCCTGACTATACCCTCCCGAGGGCAAGGGAATGGTGGGGAGGTCTCTATAGGGATTTTGTACAGATGGGGTTTGATGGTTTCTGGAATGATATGAATGAGCCTTCGGTGTTTAATGGTCCTGATGGAAGTCTGGAAAGAACTGTTCTCCATGATGATTTTGGCAGGATGAGTCCTCATTCCAGGGTGCACAATATCTATGGATTGACGATGGCTCAGGCAACCTACGAGGGGCTTCAGAGGCTTGTACCCGAGACACGGCCGTTTGTTCTCTCGAGGGCAGGGTTTGCTGGCATCCAGCGGTATGCCTCTGTCTGGACGGGGGACAATACGGCTTCGTGGGATCACTTGAGGCTCAATCTCACCATGGTGCTTAACCTGGGGCTCTGTGGGATTGGATTGGCTGGGGCGGATATAGGGGGGTATACGGGGACACCTTCGGAGGAGCTTTTCATCCGCTGGATGCAGATGGGGGTTTTTTTGCCGCTGGTGAGAAATCATACCGAGCAGGGGACAGCCCCTCAGGAACCATGGGCTTTTGGCAAGCGGGCGGAGGATATCGCTCGAAGGTATCTTTTCGTTCGTTATCGGATGCTCCCTCTGTGGTATACGCTTGCCTATCAAGCCTCCCAGACGGGGCTTCCTCTGGTGAGGCCGCTTCTTTGGGAGAGTGGGCCTCTTTCCGATGAAGGGTTTCTGGTAGGAGAGGATGTGGTGGTACTTCCTGTGCTGGATAAAGGACAGAAGGAACTTCGCCAGAACCTGCCAGAAGGGGCTTTTGTGGAATGGCGGTCGCTTAAGGTGTATCGCTCGTTATTTACCACAGAGGTGACTCTTCATGATATTCCGGTGTTGGTTCGTGTGGGAAGTGTGCTTCCTTTTGCGAATCTGCCGCACTCTGCCTTGAGGGAGGGGAAATCTCTTGCAGAGGTGCTCCAGACGCCCGATGCACGGCTTCGTTCAACAGCTGATCTCAATGAACTTGTTCTCTGGGTGGTTGGTGGTGGTTCGGGGGATGGGGAGATCTTTTGGGACGATGGGGTTTCGTGGGCGTATCAACAGGGACAAAAGGTGCATGCGGTGTATCAGTGGCAGGAGACGGAAACAGGGGCAAGACTCACAGGTACTGTTTCGGGGAGCCGTGAATCGTATGGACTTCCTTTTCGCTGGGTTGTGGTTCAGCCTGCTCGCCATCCCGATTTGGTAAGCCTCAACAACAAACCTGTGTCGTTTGTTTTTACCAACAATACGCTGGTTATTCCTGTGCAAAAGGAAAATCTCTGGCAGGACTTTGTCCTGCACATCTCATATAAAGGAGGAAAGAGATGAAACGTGGATGGTTATGGTTTTTTGTGGTGCTTGGGCTTGTCGGGTGTTTCTCACGACCGACGCCCCAGGCTGGTATCGAACTCGAGAGTGACCTCAAAACGTCTATTGATGTGTCAAAGGTGTACTTTAACTCTCGAGAGAGTTTTTTTAAGTCTCCCTTTGGAGCGGTGGAGGAGAATACTCCTGTTCGTTTCCGTATTCAGGTGAAAAAGGGAGATGTGCGAGAGGTGCAGTTTCTCCTCTATCGTCAGGAGAAGAGTGGAACAGGTGGTAAAAAGATGCTCAAATCGATCACCAATCTCCCCATGAAGCTCGTGATGACAACCAATGGGCTGGATATCTGGGAGATAACCTACACCCCGCAAAAAACGATGGTGTATGGATACGCCTTTCGGCTGGTGAAAAACGAGAGGGATGCTATCGTTTATGCCAATAACCGGCGACAGGTGAATGTTGCTTATAATTCGGTCCAGGGAACAGGGGGTATTGGGCGGATCCAGGGTGATAGGTATCCGCTTCCTTATACCCTTACTGTCTATTCGAAAGGGTTTACTATGCCCTCCTGGACATCCAACATGGTGATCTACTATATTTTTCCTGACCGGTTTCGTAATGGTAACCCCAAAAACGACCCTGTGGTGGGAAAGAGACTCTTCTACGATAGAAAACCGATAGAGTTTCATACCAACTGGTGGGACCCCTATCCCTGGGTGCCAGGACCCTCTGATAAGAACAGTTCGGATGATGCTGAGTTTTGTAATGATTTTTATGGTGGTGATCTGGAGGGTATCATAGAAAAGCTGGACTATCTGGCCGAGCTTGGGGTGACGGTGATCTACATTAACCCTATCTTTGAGGCTCCATCGAATCACAAGTATGATACGGCTGATTACATGAAGATTGATCCTGCCTTTGGTGATCTGGCTACCTTTAAGAAACTGGTGGCTGAAGCCAAAAAGCGGGGGATTCGTATTATCCTGGATACCTCTCTCAACCATTGTGGTTCGGATTCAGTTTATATGGATCGATACGGGAAGTATCCTACGCTTGGGGCTTTTGAGAATGAGACGATACGGAAAGATTCTCCATATTATGAGTGGTTTTCCTTTCGCCCTAATTTCAAGAAAGCGGATGAAGCCTATGATCAGTGGGCAAATCCTACCCTCGCAACTCTTCGGGAGGTTGATAGTTACAAGGAGTTTGCCTATCGGGGTACCAACTCGGTGACTCGCTACTGGCTGAAGCAAGGGGCCGCTGGTTGGCGTATGGATGTTACCCCATGGAAGTCGGATGATTTCTGGCGTGAGTGGCGCAAGGCCGTGAAAGAAACTGATCCGGAGGCTTTTACTATCGCTGAGGTGTGGTTTGATGCTTCGTTTTACTTTTTGGGGGATATGTATGATTCTACGATGAACTATCTCTTTCGATCAGCGATGATCGACCTGGGTAATGGTTCGAATGTCAGTGGCCCTCTTGAGACCCTGGAAATGATGCGGGAAAACTATCCTCCTCAGGTGTTTTCTCGTCTGATGAATCTCATCTCAAGCCATGATCTTCCCCGTATGTTGTATGAGCTTGGCTACAAGCGTTATGGACAGCCGGGGTATGAAAACTTCAAGAAGCGTTTTCAGATGGTGGTGGCGTTTCAGTTTGCTTTTCCGGGGGCTCCTACTATCTACTATGGGGATGAGATTGGTATGACGGGAGGGGGCGATCCCTTTAATCGTGGACCATATCCCTGGAAGGACACCGGAGGACCTTATGGGGATGAGGAGATGATAGGGTTTTTCAAGCAGTTGGGTAAGCTGCGCCGGGAGCTTCCGGTTCTTTCCCAGGGGAGTCTTGCGTATGTGTATACCAATGCCAATGCCCTGGTGTTTGAGCGGCGGCTTGGGTCGAGTGTCTTTTACCTGGCTCTGAATAATGGGGATAAAGCGACCGTGATTGCGTGCAGGGAGCTTACCGGCAGTTTTGAAGATCCGCTGGCTCGCAAGAGTCTATCGCTGGATGGTACCCTCGCTCTTGGACCGGGTGAGTTTATGTATCTGGTGAAAAAATAGGCAGTAACCACCGTTTCTCCTTGTGAGAAACGGTGGTGATTATTTTTTAATCAAATGATTATTTTTTCATCATTTTTTATAGCTATTTTCGAAAAAAGAGATCGTGTATATTTTCTTAATTTCTTTTATTTCAAAGAGATATGTTTCTAAAGTATTCTGTAAAATTTTTTGGTATAAAAATTGCAATTTTCTTGTAACTGAAAAGAGGAGGAATCATTATGCCAAAAATTCTCATAGTTGACGATTCTCTTGTTGTGAGGCGGATAGTAGAACGTCTTGCGGCATCTTTACATCTAACTATTGTGGGACAGGCGGAAAATGGGAAAAAAGCACTAGAACTTTTTGCTCAGTATAAACCCGATCTGGTGACGCTGGATATTACGATGCCAGAGATGGATGGGCTTACCTGTCTTGAACAGATGAAGGCGATGTATCCCCAGGCTCGTATTTTGGTTATCAGTGCTCTCAAGGACAGAGAAACAGCCGTTCATGCTATCAAGCTAGGGGCTTATGGTTTTATTACCAAGCCTTTTATGTCTGATGAGGTAAAATCAGAGATTGAGGCGATGATAGCTGATCTGGAAAAAGCGTAAGAGAGGGTATCTATGATGGAAGAAAAGGAGATGAATCTGATTATTAAAGGAGCTATTCAGTCGACATTTGGTTTTTTTGAAAGTTTTTCTGCGCAGTCTTGTGAGAGTGGTTTTCCTTTTTTGCGCGATAGTAGTAATCTTATCTTGCTGGATTATACTGGTATTATTGGCATCTCTGGGGTGAGGAAAGGGGTTATTTACAATACTATGCAGAGAGATATGGCGAAAAAATTGTGTGAAAAATTTTTTGAGGAGGATGCAACAGATGAAAGAATGCTTCTTGATCTGGTAGGGGAGGTGGCCAATACCATCGCAGGAAATCTGAGGGCTTTTTTGGGTAAGGATTTCTATATTTCAACACCGGTTGTGCTTACTTTTGATGATCTTTCCCTGGTGAGTGTTCCGCTTTATATTCCCATGCCTGTTTTTTTTATTCCTTTTACATGGTTGGGGTACAAGTTTTATGTGGCTGTAGGCATTGAATAGGAGGAAATTATGGAAAAAACACTCATAGATATTGTCTGGGTTGGTGTGGCGGGTATTTTAGTGTTTTTTATGCAGGCGGGGTTTGCCTTTTTGGAAAGTGGACTGACTCGTTCGAAAAATTCTATTAATGTGGCGATGAAAAATCTCTCAGATCTCGTGGTCTCTGGACTTGTTTATTATGTGGTGGGATTTGGGCTGATGTTTGGGCAGTCTTATAATGGTCTGGTGGGTACTAATTTCTTTGTGCCTTTACTTTCTTCTTCGTGGGCGGCGATGTTTTTTTTCTTCCAGGCTGTTTTTTGTAGTACAGCGACGACAATTGTGTCGGGGGCAGTAGCAGAGAGGATGCGGTTTTCAGCGTATCTTTTGGTGAGTCTGGTGATTGCTGGGATTATTTATCCTGTTGTGGGACACTGGGCTTGGGGCGGGGCTTTTTTGCCGGAACACCCGGGCTGGCTTGCGCAGAGAGGGTTTATTGATTTTGCGGGTTCGACCGTTGTTCATAGCGTGGGGGGATGGGTGGCTTTAGCGATGCTTTTGTTGATTGGGCCGAGACATGGTATCTTTGAAGCTACTGAAAAGGGTTTGGCAGCTTATAGTTATCCGTTAGCAATGGGGGGAGTGTTTGTTCTCTGGTTTGGATGGTTTGGTTTTAATGGTGGAAGTACTTTGGGATGGACGAAGGATGTACCACTTATTCTTACCAATACGTTTCTTGGGGGAGCAGGGGGTATGGCTGGAGCCTTGTTTTTTGGATGGTTGACAGAAAAAAAACCTAAAGTGGATTTGGCCATGAATGGGACATTAGCAGGATTAGTTTCGATTACGGCTAATTGTCATATTATTTCTCCTCTAATGGCTATTTTTATTGGTGTTATTGGAGGTATGGTGAGTAATATAATGATGAAGCTTCTTGTTGTTTTGAAAATTGATGATGCGGTGGGGGCTATTCCTGTACATCTTGGGGCTGGAGTGTGGGGGACGTTGGCGGTGGCGCTTTTTGGGAAGGAGGAGGTATTTCTTTCGGGAAATCGGTGGGAGCAGCTTTTGGTTCAGTTGTTGGGGGTGACGGCTATTGGTATCTGGGGGTTTGGGGTGGCATTTGTCGTTTTCTTTTTTGTGAAGCGTTGGCTTTCTTTACGGGTGTCTCGAGAAGATGAGGAGGTGGGTCTCAACGTAGTGGAACATGGCGTGGCTACGGAGAGCTATTATCTTCTTCAGGCGATTCGACTTCAATCTCAGACAGGGGATTTAAGTGTTCGTGTTCCTGAAGACATCTTTTCTGAGACGGGAGTGATAGGTTATTACTATAATAGAGCTCTGGACAAAATCCAGCAAACGGTGGTGGATAAAAAGGATTATATGATTCTCCTTGATAATATCTCTGAGGGTTTGTGTCTTATCAATAGGGATTTTTCTCTTTCACCGCGGTATTCTCGAGCTCTTCTTGAGATTTTACCATCGCTTCGTGAAGATTCTCCACATATTCTTCAGGTGTTGGAAAAAGCTTTGCCAGAGAAGACGTTTCAAGGGGTTCAGGAGTATCTTGAACTTTTGTTTGATGAGAAGGTTCAGGAGAGAACGCTTCAACGTATTAATCCTCTAGAACGGTGTGAACTTGTCTTTTCTGATGAAAAAGGTCTGATACGTAAGTTTTGTAGTTTTCGGTTTCTTAGGCTATATGATAAATCTCATAGTCGTATACTACAGTTAATGTGTATTATTCGGGACGAGACTCAGCAGGTTTTGCTCGAACAGGAAAAACAAAAACAGCAGGAAGAAAATGAACAGAATATCCAGATCCTGTACAAGGTGCTTCATGTGGAGCCTCCTCTGCTTTTTGATTTTATCAAAGGCTTTCAGAAGAGCTTTGCGGAGATTAATGAGACTATAGAATCTGAGATGACCCTGGATGAAAAGTTTACCCGGGTGTATCGTTATCTGCATAAGCTCAAGGGCGAAGCTAAACTCCTTATGCTTGATTTTCTGGCGGAGAAGATTCATTTTCTGGAGGAACAGATTGTTTCTTTGCGGCAAAAAGAGAATCTACAGACACAAGATTTTTTAAATTTCTCGCTTGCTTTATCCGGGGTTTATGAATTGATGAAACGGTTGGAAGATATCGTGGAAAGGATCGTTGGATTTGGGCGAGAGATCGAACATAAGCAGGAGAATTTTTTGCGTGTTTTGAGAAAGATGGTTAAGAATTTAGCTCAGGAGGAAGGGAAGGAAGTGGAGATTTTTTATGAGGGATTTGATGTTTCCCTTTTTCAATCTCATATGTGGGAGGATATAAAAGATATTCTGCTACAGATGGTGAAGAATGCAGTGGCTCATGGTATCGAGTCCCCAGAAGAGAGAAAAAGAGCACAAAAAGATCTGGTGGGGCATATTGTTCTCAAGACGTCTCTGAAAGATGGAAAAATAGAACTCAGTGTTTTTGACGATGGAAGGGGTATTGATTTTGAGAAGGTACGAAAGAAGGCAATTCAAAAGGGACTTCTGGATCCTCGGGAAAAGAAAAAAGAGAGGATTCTGGCCTGTTTGTTTATGAGTGGTTTTTCTACTCGTGAGCAGGCAGATCTTTTTAGTGGTCGGGGGGTGGGGTTGGATATGGTGTATGCCTGGGCGAAAAGGACAAAAGCCCGTATTGTTGTACGAACAGAAAAAGCAAAATTTACCGAGTTTGTTTTGTTGATTCCGGTTCAAAAAGGAGTCTGTGCTCCCCTGGAGGATCAAAAGCTTTCCCAATCGGTTGTTACAAAGCCCCGTCAGGAGAGTGAGGTTGGATAAATCTATTTCCTTGAGACCTTTGCACGAATCATAAACAAGGAGAATCTCTTCCAATAGTTTGGGGAAGAGAGGGCTATTACTCTTTTGCAGTTTTTTGGAGGGCAGGGGAGGCTATGAAATGGAAAGAGCCATGTTGTTCCCATCCGCTCTTACTTTTGTTTCAGTGAAATGCCATCATCTGGTACAAGAAAAGGACAGGTGGTAAAAATCTTTTTTCAGCCAGTTAGGACAAAAAAGGCGTTGAGCCTCTCAGAGGGCTGTGAAAAGTAAATAGCTGCTTTGTGCAAAGGCATCAGAATTTTCATCGTCCCCGGAGGTGTGTATGTGTACAAGATTGAGGCGGCTGGTCAGGTGTACAGCGGAACGATTGTGATGCACG
>FWWL01006415.1_pt1 | contig 17106 bp, 15 predicted proteins | sample 2228331 | NCBI WGS metagenome assembly FWWL01 (sample SAMEA103939775, study PRJEB20133) | metagenome
CCTTCCCTAATTATCCTCTCTACAAATGGATTCCCTTCCTCCAACATAGTAGCAAATTCTGATGGGGTATATACAAATACATCAACATGAAAGGGAAGGTCTGCAAAACTTTCAATATCAAGTATACGTCTGATAAATCTTTCTTTTGTTTCTTTTATCACAACTATATCAATGTCACTATATTCGTCCATATCTCCACGAGCGGTAGAGCCAAAAAGTATAATCTTTTCAACATCGCACGACTTCTTTATTCTATTGACGATCTCTTCTAAAACTTCTGAATACAAATCTTTTGATGTTTCAAAAGTATTCATAATGATTACTTTATGTCTTTATTCACTTACTACGAGCGTAAACATGCTACCGCCATTGGGAGCCCCTCCGTCTCCCCAAAATTTGTGTAGATATTTTGAAGTTAAATTTTTGTGTTAACCTCATAATGCTAGTATAACCAGTATAAATATAATAAATTTTTCCGCTTTTGTCAGACCCCGATTTTCCTTAAATTGTAAAACCATACATTGGCTCTAATAATGCTCTTCTATTAAGTCTAAAAAATCAGCAACTTTCATTATCTTTATTCCTTTGAAAAAGCTTAACTCAAGTAAGTCGCTATCACCAGTAACAATATAGTTAGCTCTTCCATCAATTGCGCATTCTAATACTCTGTTATCTTTTTCGTCTCTACAGATAGATACCGTGCTCTCAGTGGTTACAACCTCAGCTATTTCTGTTAAATATAATCAGTTTGACTTCGCTTTCTTCCAATTTGAAAGGTTTATCTTTTGCGGTTAACACATCTTTAAGTTCTTCGATCAAAGAGTTTGATGTTAAGAAAATCACTTTACCTTTACGAACTTTATTCAATAATTTCTTAGGCTTTCCCGCCCAGAAAATAGCCGATATCAAAACATTAGTATCGATGACCACCCGAATTTTAGCCACTACGACGATATTCCTTTACAATATTCGCAATATCATCTTCCGTTAGATGATAGAATCCTTTCTCCTTTGCCAAATTCATTGCCCATTCATCAAACTCCATCCATTTTCTTACCTCTTCCTTTTGTTCAAGAAACTCAATAAAATCAAGGACTTCCTGAAGCCTCTCCAACGAAAGTTTACGTATTTTCTCTAAAATTAACTTTTCTTGTTCTCTTTCCATTAATTAGTTTGCTCCTTAAATTTAGTTTACTCCTTAAATTTTAATCTAAACATGCTACCACCATTGGGAGCCCTCCATCTTCCCAAAATTTCCAATAAATATTTGAAGCTAAATTTTGTGTTAACTTCATTGTCAGTATAAATATAATAAATTTTTCTACATTTGTCAAGACCCCGTCCCAAAATTAAGAACACTTTATCAATTCCTGTGCTATTTGAACTGCATTTGTCACTGCACCCTTGCGAAGGTTATCCGCAACGATCCATAAATTTAAACCGTTATCAACGCTATAATCACGCCTTATCCTTATAAAGAAACCTCATCCCTCTCGTGTGAATTTATCAGCACTAGTATTAAATATGAATTCATCATTCTTCAGCAAACATCAAAAAACTCGTATCTACACGCTAAATATAGATTCCTCCACTGATATATTATCATCTTACGGCACTGCTCATACCAGGGGGAAAATCAGCTAAAGCGACTATTTTATCCCAATTATCTCTAAACCATTCAATAGTTGTTTGAAGACCCTCTTCAAATTCAATGATAGGCTCATATTTAATAAGCCTTTCGGCTTTTTGAATAGATGCAAGAAGTCTTGGTTTGGTATCCCATTTTCTCCTTTCTTTATTAATTATCCCGGCTGTGCTCCCCGTAGCTTTTATGACCATTTCAGCCAAAGTTTTTATTGAAACTTCCCTTCCAGCCGCCAAATTAAAGTTTTCTCCTACAGCCTCCTTATAAAAACCCGCTTTAATTAAACCTTGAACCAGATCCAAAACATAAGTAAAATCTCGTGTTTCTTCTCCAGTTCCAGTAATTGGTAATGGTTTATTTTGCATAGCCCAGAAAATAAAATTAGGAATTACATTTCTATATTGACCTGGAACTTCTCCCGGACCATAAGAATTGAAAAATCTACAGTTTACTATAGGCAATCCATAGTGATGATGATAAAAATTACAATACATTTCACCTGTCATTTTATTGATTTGATATGGTGTTGTCAGATGCATTGAAATGAATTCCTCTTTTAAAGGTAATTGCGGGTATGAACCATAAATTGCACAACCACTTGAAGCATAGACAAATTTTTCAACTTTACCTAATCTGCTATATTCTAATAAGCGAATTAAACCTAAAATATCAACATCTGCTGAAATTTCCGGATAATCTACCGAATTTTGATTAGCAAAAAATGCCGCTAAATGAAAAACTATACTTATATCTTCTTTAAAAACCCTTTTTAAATCAATATCGCTTCGCACATCTCCTAATACAAACATAATATTAGGTAAAGGAGTTACATTAAAAGGATCTTTTTCTTTAATAGCCGATAGATTATCTAAAATAATTATTTTCCCCTTTGAACCCACCAATTTTGAAAGAGCTATTATTAAATTGCTTCCTATAGCTCCTGCGCCACCTGTGACTAAGATATTTCTTCCTTCATAATATGAAACAATATCTTCCGATAATTGAATTCTACCTAAGTAATCTTCCACTAATTTTACTCTTTTTTCGTAGTTCATAAATACCTTCAATTTTTAATTTTTTAAACTCTTTTTCAAAATTTCAACTATTCTTTTTGATGCATTGCCATCTCCGTAAAGATCTACAGCTTTTGCCATTTTGTTGTATTCCTCTTGGTTATATAACAATAATTCAACATTTTCTATAATTTTATCTTCAAAAGGACCAACCAATTTTGCGGTCCCGGCATCTATTCCTTCCGGTCTTTCTGTTTCTGTTCGCATCACTAAGACTGGCTTACCCAAACTTGGTGCTTCTTCTTGAATTCCACCCGAATCTGTTAATATTAAATAGCTTTGATTCATTAAATGGACTAGTATATCGTATTCAACTGGATCAATCAAGAATACCCGATCTTGATTGCCTAAAATTTTAAAAACTGGTTCTCTTACGTTTGGATTTAAATGAACGGGATAAATTACAACTATATCGTCATTTCTTTTTACAAGTTTTTTTATTCCATAGCATATATTTTCAAGTCTTTCTCCGAAATTTTCTCTTCTATGTGCTGTAACTAATATTAATTTTTTACCATTTATCCTTGATTGCAATTCCTTAACATATTCAGGAACAGGTTTTTTAAGAATATATAATAAAGCATCAATAACTGTGTTCCCTACCAAATATATCTTTTCTTCGGGAACATTTTCGGCAATTAAATTTTGAACAGCTCTTTTCGTTGGAGCAAAATTATATTCTGCAAAAAGACTTATTATTCGCCTATTTAATTCCTCAGGGAAGGGTGAATATATATTGTAAGATCTTAAACCAGCCTCTATATGAGCTACTGGAATTTTTCTGTAAAACGCGCTCAGTCCCGTTGCCATAACTGTAGTTGTATCCCCCTGAATCATAAGTAAATCGGGTTGAATTTCCTCTAACAATTTGTCTATTTTAGAAATAACATTTGAAGTTAATTCCGATAAAGCCTGATTAGGTTTCATAATATTAAGGTCAATGTCTGGTTTAATGTCAAACAAATTTAAAACTTGGTCTAGCATTTCTCTATGTTGAGCCGTTGCACATGTAATTACTTCAAAAAATTTATGCTTTTGCATCTCCTTAATTACAGGTGCCATTTTGATTGCCTCAGGTCTGGTACCGAAAACACAAAAAACTTTCATATGACCTTTCTCGTTGATTTATTCATTAATTAACTCTACTATTTTGTCTATTATTTTTTCCCTATCGTAATTCGCTTTCACGTACTTATATCCATTCCTACCTAGTATTGGTAATTCATCCCTTTTTAAATACATTTTTTTCAATAATTCTTCGGCTTTTTCTAAATCTCCCCACACACATGAATAACCACATTTTGCATCTTTTATGATATTATGCCCGTCGCTCTCTTTATTTAAAAATGCGAGTATAGGCATTCCCGCTGCCATATATCCTAAAATCTTACCTGGTACAACAGGAGTTTTATTTTTATCTGTTAGGCTAACTAATCCAATATCACAGTCTTTAACAAGTGATGGATATTCATTTTTCGGGATAAAAGGTTTAAAAAGCACATTATTAATCCTTAATTTTCTAACCATATTTTTTAGTCTATCTCTTTCCATTCCATCTCCTACAATTAAAAAACAGATATCTTCTATTTCATTTACTCTCTTGGCTAATTTGATAATGAAATCCAATCCTTGTGAAGGACCGATAACACCCGCGAAAAGTAAAATAAACTTGTTATCAATATTAAATTTTTGTCTGAATTTCCCAGTTCTGTCAGCTTTCTCAAATTCGGAAACATCCACCCAGTTATGAATCACTCTAAATTTACCTTCAAATTTTGGATGGGTCCTTTTAACAAACTCAAAATTTCCTTCCGAGTGAAATGTTACTACGTCAGCTTCCTTATAGGCATAATACTCCAATTTTTTAAAAAAAGTAATTAAAAATGGATTTTTTAAAATTCCAAGGTCAATCGCATTTTGTGGGAATAAATCCTGAACATTAAGAATAAATTTTGCTCTAAAAATTTTTTTAACCCTTGCTCCAACAATTGATAGCGGGAGAGGAGGCGAATAAACAATTATAGCATCTATTTTTCTGACGTATTTTTTTATTTTGTTAAAAAAAATATAAGGCATTGTCAATTGAGAAATACCCCGTATTATAAAGTTAACGTTATGATGAGGTAGTGTCTTAACTCTTATTACTTTAACCCCATCTTCTTCTAAATACTCATTGAAGATTTTACCTTTGTGTTCTTCTGAAAGATTATATTGAGGATAAGAAGTTACGACGGTCACATTATAATTTCTTTTAACCAAACCTTCTGCGAGCTCCTGCATAAGATGAGAAGCGGATCTTATCTCAGGGGGGTAAGAATCTGAAACGATCAATATATGCATCTTAAATTATATATTAATGGGCAATCCTTTTTGCAATGATTCAATTATCTTGAAAATTGTCAATGTAGAGTAGTATATTTCTTCATACCTAAGCCTTGGATTTTCTTTGCCTTTAATCAAGGCAACAAAATGCCTTAATTCTTCTCCATATCCCATGTCTTGGTTCATTGTCTTAAATTTTTTTCTTCTACCGTTGAAGAACGTTTCACTCTTTCTGTAATCTTGAATTACCGCGGTTTTTCCATCACAAAATACCTCAACTAATTCTCTTGAAAATGCCTTATCTCCGGAGGCTGAATAAATAATGCTCCCTATGCTTCCATCATTAAAGCTTAGAGTAATAGAAATATTATCGCTATTTAAAACACTCCGATTATCCCCCCTTACTCTTTCAGCAAATACTTTCACAGGATATGAATTTGTCAGATATATAAGCATATCTATAAAATGACAAATTTCACCAACTATTCTACTTCCGCCCTCTTCCTCGGAGTGAACCCAATGGTCAGGGGACACAAAACCAGCGTTTACTCTATAGTTAATCACTGAAGGGTTTATTTTGCTCCCGAGAAATTGTTTTACCTTCTCGCTATGTTTTGAAAATCTTCTATTATACCCAACCATAAGCACAGGCTTTTTCTCTAAATTTCTGTAAACCTCATCGATTTCCAAAAGTTCTTCTTCTGAGATACACAAAGGTTTCTCTACGAATACATGTTTTCCAGCTATTAACGCATCTATGGCCATTTTTTTATGTTGACTGTGGGGCGTAAGAATAATAACTGCATCAATACTTTCATCTTTCAAAATCTCATTATAATCAGTTGTTATTATGCTAAATCCGTATTTTTTCCCAGTATGGTAAACATTAGGTGCTGATGATGTGCATAAAGCATATAGTTCAGCATCATTGATTTTTTTTAGCGCAGGTAATAATAAAGCTTTTCCGAAAAGCCCGGCTCCAATTACCCCTAATCTAACTTTATCAATCCCCTCAACCTTGTGCTCCCTTTTCTCAATTAAATCTTGAACTTCAAACTTTGAATTTTGAACTTTCTTTAAAATTTTTATTCTTTCAAGTTCCCCAACTTCTCCTGTCCCTTCTGGATACTTTATAATCACTCCCACATATTTACCTGAATTGCTCAATAAATCTTCATATACTTGCAAGGCCTCATCAACGGGAACTATATGAGAAATTAGCTTTTTTACCTCTACTTTTTTCTCTGCGATTAATCTAATAAACTCTTCAAGATTACGATTTTCTGTCCAGCGAACATATCCAATAGGATAATCAATACCTTTGTTTTCATAAAAGGGATCAAATATCCCTGGGCCACCCGCTTTAGATACAACAATTTCTACTTCCTTATGCCACATTTCGTTTCTATTGGGATGAATATCTCCCACTCCCACCATAACGATTTTGGCTTTCATTCGAGCTATATCCACAGCCACATTTACTGGTTCATCGCTTTTTGTTGCAGCTGTAATAATAACCGCATCTGCACCAAATCCATGAGTTAACTTATCTACGGCATTCTTGAAATCCTCTAAATCACTATAGCCGTAAATAAGTCCCAATGACCTTGCCAATTCTACTTTTGCTGGATCAATATCAAAACCAATGACCTGACTACCATAAGTATTTAAGATTTGTATAGTTAAAAGTCCAATTAAACCCAAGCCTATGACAGTGGTCTTTTCTCCAAATGTCAAATTAGCGCACCTTATTCCATGTAAAGCTATAATTCCAAGCATTCCGAAAGCGCCTTCTTCAAAGGATACATTATCAGGCAATCTGACGCATAAATTTTCGGGAACAGTGATATATTCCGCATGACAAGCATATCCAGCACCTATGCAGGCTACCCTATCGCCTACTGAGAATTTATGAACATTCTTGCCTACTTCCACAACAATTCCTGCTGAACTATAGCCAAGAGGAGTTGGATTATCCAATCTACCAAGAGCTTCTTGAAAGGTTTTCCAAAATCCCTCTTTTTTAGCTTTTTCTATAAATCTCTTCACAAGATCTGGTCTTGCTTTAGCTTTACCAAGTAAGCTTTTTCGCCCAAGTTCGATGATTGATTTTTCTGTCCCAATGCTAATTAATGAGGCTTGATTCTTAACTAAAACACTATTTGCCCCACACAGAGGTATGGGAACATCTGCTAATTCAATTTTACCTGTTCTGTAGTTTTGTATCAATTGTTTCATAGGCTTCTTTTTTAGTTCAATGTTTAATATTGCATTGTTCAAAGTTCAATATTAGAATGTTTTAAATATCTTATTAAAGCCGCTTATTAGGTTAGATATTTTGAAAAATTTTTCTGTCAACTCTTTAAAAACTTCATCATCAATATACCTTAAATCTAAAGAATTGTAAAATAAATTTCTTAGTTCAAACAACGAACCTTATGAACCACTCCACTGTTCTTTCAATCGCTGTATCCATATCATATAGTAATGGGGCTGATATAGACATAATTGGAGATAAGTCAAAAATATACTCTGTTCTTATATTGTTAAGCCTGAAACTACTCATAGGAACATTTTTCCAGCCTAAAAATTTTAAAATATCTCCAACTTTCGCTACCAATGTTATAAACCATAATGGCATATGCCTAATTTTAGGTGCATTTAGCTTTTCTCTAACTTTCTCCGCAAATTCATAAAGATCTATAGGTTCTGGATCCCCCACATAAAAAGTTTTTTGATGTACCTTTTCTTTAGGGGCAAGCAGTATACAATGTATTTGATGAGCAATATTTTCTACGTATCCCATAGTTCTTCTGTAATGTCCATTACCTATATGAAAATACCAACCACCTTTTATTGCTTTAAAGAAATCTATGTATGGCTCAATCATCCAGGGACCCCAAACAGAAATAGGACGAATAATTGTCCAGGTAAAACTAATGTCATTTGAATTTCGCACAATCTTTTCTCCCTCTACTTTACTCATCCCATAAGCCGTAGTCGGTGCATAATCTGTATCGTGCTTGGGAATATACCCCATTTTACACACAAGCAATGTGGAAGTAAACACCACCCTTTCGACTTTCTCAACCATCTGAACCTTATCAACTTCCCTCAACACATTTATCACATTCTCCACACCCTTCATATTGGGCTGAAACTCATTGACATCTGTAATCGAGTGGGCTCCCGTCTTGGCAGCTAAATGAACCACATGCGTTGGTTTGAACTCCAAAACAAGTTTTCTTAATTTTTCATAATCCATGATATCGCATTCTTTCCAGTATTGGTAATGCTCTTTCTTGAAAGGTGCTTTAATATCAATATTTAAAATATCGTTTATTCCTTTAGATAAAGCATAATCTACATAATTAGTCCCGATAAATCCAGAACCACCAGTAACTAAAAGTCTCATGATTGGACTCCTGTGAGAATATTGTTGAACTCTTCTACAAGTTTCTTTGCTAACGATTTAATATTATATTTTTCCCTAAACTCATCAAATTCAATTTTAACAATGTCTTTTAAATTTTCTCTATTTTCCCATACATAAATCACTTTATTCACTAAATCCTCAGGAGAATAAGGGTCAAAATAAATTACTTTATTTCCCCCTAATTCATTAAAAGGAATGAATAATTCTTTATATCTCTCTCCATCAGAGGCTAAAACCAGACAACCAAGGGATAAAGCTTCTATAAGTGGAATTCCAAATGTTTCCTCTAAAGAAGGAAAAATAAATAAATCACAATTTTGATAATAATCTATCAGTTTAATATTTGAAATTTTCCCTGTAAAAACAATATCATCAACCAGTGATAGTTTTTTGATAAGACTCAGAAGTTTATTAAAATATTCTGGATAGCAGGTATCTCCAACAATTACAAGCTTGCCATTGTAGTTATATTGTTTTTTTAATATTGAATAAGCCTCTATCAAAACCTCAAAATTTTTATGTGGAGCAACTACCGAAACGGATAATATATAGTCAAATGGAAAGGGATTTTTACTTACCTGAGTTCGTTTCCACTGATCATTTAAGCCATGATACAATACAAAAGTTTTATTTTTATCAATTTTTAACATATCACATATTATATCTCTTGAACGATAAGAACAAAATCTAATTTTATCTGCTTTTTTTGCTGAAAAATATGTTAATAGATAGAGCAGTCTATTTCTTATTTTTTCATTTAAAGACCAATCTTTAATAATTTTTGAAAAAGGATTGGGGTTTTCAATAAATAATAAAACCTTACAGGGTGACAATAATATCGTAGAGTTACCTACGGAATAGAGTAAATCTATTTTATGTTTTTTAAGATAAAAAGGCATAAAAATTTGTTCCCATAAAACTCTTAAATAGGGATTTTTAGGAAGATTTTTTATTAATATTTTATTAAATTTTTCTGGTAGGAACTTGATTATTTCTTCCTGCTCTTCTGATAAAAAAACAAAGTAGTTATTATAATTATCAATTTCACCTATAACAGGTAACAAATTTTGAAAAACACTAATCCCAGCACCAGCTTTTGCACTAAATGTAATGAATGCAATGTTCATTTTTCCCTTTCTCATATAAAACACTTCCCATTATAGCTAACAACATATTCATTGGATAAACTTCTAAAATTATAGTTGTGGCTGAAAAAAGTAATACTATTAACAAAAAAGTTATGTTAGTTTTATTCAGACACCAAAAAGCCTTTAAAAGATAAAAAAGAACCATAATAATCAAAACAACAAAAGGAAAGATTCCTAAGTTGCCTAAGATACTTGCATAAGTTGAATCCATAATTTTATCACCTGCAGCCATCAAATTAGCTACATTTGTAAAATAACCAAAAGATGGAGAAAAAATTCCTGTCTCTTGAAAAGTATTAAAAAATATCGCAAGTCTTGTACCGCCTGATATTTCAATATACTCTTCACCTCGTATATAAGTGGACAAGAATTTTAAAAGCAGAAAGCTTAAAATTAATACAAATGGACTAAAAACTATAAACCTTCTTGGTAATATATAAATTCCTATTATTACTGAAACAGCTACTAAACCTGTTCCACTCCCAGTAAGTAGTATACTAATAACCGCTAAAAGAGTTAATAAAAATTTATATTTTATTTTCTGTTTTTCCTTTAAAAATAGTACATAAAATAAAAAAACTATACTGAAAAATGCTCCAGTGTTTGGCAATAAAAAGATTCCAGGATTTCTTGCTGAATATCTACCAACTAATCCAAACCAGGATATCCCAGAAAAAAATTGAAACAACTGTATAGACAAATGAATTAAAAAAAATAGTAATCATGGCAATATCGAATTTTTTATCCAATATGTTTCTATTAAAGTAAAATATCCCTAAAAGAAAAATAAAAATTGGATATAACCATCTTAAACCGTATATTATATACTCTGTATCTATATGAATATCATTTTCATCATTTTTTTGTGAAAGGATCAACTTATATCTACTTACACGAGAATCACGATGTAGTGGAAGTGCACGAATAATGTAAATCATATTTTAATACCTTTTTAATTTTTATTTTTATAATTCCAAAAGAAAAAAGTAAAGCCATCCAATAAACTATTTGCACAAAATTAAAAAAACTTGTTTCAAGACTTCCATTAAGAGAATATATCATCAGTAAACTTAAAAATGAAAAATTTAAATTTTGCAGATTATTTTTGTTAGCAAATAGAGAATAAATAAACCTAATAAAAAAAATAAACACAAATGCTACAACTATATAAAAAAGAAAAATATCTATACCTATTTTAAATATAACTATTAGATAAGGCAATAATCCGAAATTTGAACTACCAAAAGTATGAAACCCGTAAACAGCTTCGATTATTAAATTATTAACTATTTTGAACTCTTTATCAAACATAAAATAAGGAACAGAAGGTCTTAAAAAGCTATATATTTCAGCTAAATCCTTACCTTGCCTTTGATATAATGTTGCTATTGTGTCTGTATTTTCATATGCGACAAACCCTCTACTTATGAATGAGATTCTATACATCAATTTCGTAAGTGCAGTATTATAATCAATTTCTATAAAACTTACACTTCTTATAAGTTCTCTTATAAGGTAAATTTCTTTATAGGCTGCACTTCCAAATATATATGCTAATAAAGTAATTATTATGAAAAATATTAATCTATTTTTTAAATTTAGTCTGTTTAAAAATTTGAAAAAATAAAATGTAAAAAAAAAGAAAAACATTCCTGTCCATCCTTTTGCAAATTCTAAGATTATGTAAAGAAACAAATTAATTAAAAATAATTTATTTTTGAAATTATAAGATATCCAGAAATAAATTACGCAAAAAAAAGTTGAGATATTAAAAAAATTCAATAATGTTGATAATTGTATTCTTTCTTTTTGGGGAGCTACTTTTCCTAGGCCAGTTTCCAACAAAACAATAATGTTTAAAATTAAAAAAATAAATACAATATAATGAATTTTTTTGTCTACATATAAATTAATTCTATTTTCCTTTACCTTTAAAAAACTTACACCCAAAATAAAAATAATTAATACAAGCAATGACTGTAATATAAATAGAGAAATCATATCGAAAGAACTTAAAGAAAAATTATAACCCAGAAAATCACCTTTTTCAGTATTATTTAGAATACAATCAATTAATACATAAAGATTGGGAATAAAATAATAAAAAAGAAACAATACCAAAAAAAGATTAAAATTATAATTTTTAACTTTTAATGTGTAATTCATATAGAATGCATTAACTCCGAAAATTTTTTATATAAAAATTCATTTGAAAAATTCTGCTCAAATATCTTTCTTATTCTATTTCTGTCAAAATTTTCATAATAAAGGTTTAAATTTTTCATAATATATATAAATTCTTCTTTTTTATTGCATTCAATTCCTATTTCATGTATAAAATTTTCTAAACCAGTGAATGTCTCTTTTGTTCCTATAATGGGTAATCCGTATTTTATAGCCTCTATTGTTTTAACCTTCATACCCGAGCCATAAAAGATTGGGGATACAAAAAAATCAGTAGTATAATATAATTCATAAATATTTTCAACTGTACCTAAAACATCTACATTTTTACGCTCTAATTCATTTTTATATTTTTCAAAACCTTTACCAACAATTTTTAATTTTATATTTATATTTGAAATTTCATCCATAACATTTTCAATGAACCATTTTATTCCTTGATAATTTGCATAAAATAAAGAACCTACAAATAAAAGAATAAATCCATGTTTTTTTTTATTTTTATCAGAAAAATAATTAAAAGCTACTTTTTTATCTAAAGTAACAGGTAAGATTAAATCGGCCCCTCTTCCATATAAATGTTTTAATCTATTTGAATCTCTTTCTGAGATTGTTATAATCAAATCAGAATATTCAATGGATTTTTTTTCAGCTATCTTGCTTCCTAAGATAAGTGGAAAATAAAATATATATTTGGAAGTCTTAAGCAAATGTAAGTTGAAGTCATATTCACAATTATGAAAATAGGTGATAATCTTTATATTTTTAGATATTTTAATTTTAATATTCTGTGCAAGGTTCCCTAATAAACTTGTATCCAACCATACAACATCAAACTTTTCTTTTTTAATCAGATTCAATATTTTATTAGAAATTGAAGGAGTTAATCCTCCTAAATATCCATAGAATGAAAATATAAAAGATAAACTTTTAGAAGGCTTGTAGAATGCATCTAATAGCAAAGGCCATTTTTGTTTGACTTCTGATATATTTTCACATTGCAATATTACTGAATAAACAGAACTAAATTTTTCACTTAAAAATTTAAAATTCCTTTCACTAACAAGTTCTCCGCCTGTAAAAGGTGCAAAACCTCTTTTTATAAAAAGAACTTTTTTCATTGTTAAGACTCTTGATTATTTTGTATAATTATAAAATGGCATTGCTTGAAAATATCAAATTTACTTAATGGACTAATTATTGTTCTGAAAATCATTTTTTTAATCTTCTTTCTGGAACTCCAATAAGAATAATTAAACGCATCATAATATTTTATTTTAAAATTTAATTCTTTAAAGAGTATGAATAATTCTTTTCTTGAATACTCTTTCCAGTGATGGGCACCATTAGGTAAGTTCAAAATATCAATTAATGGAATATAATATCCATAACCGCGTATAAAGTCTAAGAATCTTCTTATCAAAATTGGAAAATAATAACAATTCGGTGTAGTTAGTACTATTATTCCTTCAGGTTTTAATAACCTTTTAAATTCTAAAAAAATGCTCTTTACATTAATAGCTAAGTGTTCTAAAGTTTCTGTAAAAAAATAATATCAAAATAATTATTTTGAAAAGGTAGTATATCTAATTTTTCAATCTCTTTAAAAATTATATTAAATTTCTCTGCTCGATTTAAAATCTCTTTATTTCGAGCAAAAGTCGCCAAATCTACACCAAACCCTTCCCCCCCACCAACTTTTTAATAATCATTTCTTGATGAAGATAATGACATCCAATAGATAATATCCTTAGTTTATCAAAACAAGGATTATCAAAATTGTTTATCACATTATAAAGAAACCTTTTCATTGTTTCAATATATCTCTGTCTATGAATTAAAAAATATTGTTTATAATCATTTTCTTTAAAAAGTTTTCTATCTAATTCAATCTCTATTTGATTTGTTATAAGGTAATCCTCTATTTCATTCATAATCGTTGTTATATAGTGGTCTATTTTAACTCTTTTCATTTTATTTTCGCTCCACATATATTTCTCCAATATCCAATGTTTTTCCTAATTTTTTTTGAAATCCATCAATAATTCCTTTTATTGGAATTAAACATGTTTTTAATTTCAACCTGTATTTAATCATATAAGACAAAAAAATTCTAAAAGATTGCAGTATATGCAGTCCTATACCAATTAAAAAATATTTTTTTGGTATATGCATTTTAGCAAAAATAATATAGTTTCTTATACCATAATAATTTCGCCACATGATACCTTTCAATGATTCAAGTTCATTTATATTTTTAGGTTTAACATCTTTATGATTTATAATAGCAGTTTTTATTAAATACACTCTACCAACCTTCTTCAATCTGAAAATATATTCGGTATCATCATACCAGATAAAAAAATCTTTGAAAGGATACCCAACTTTCCTGATAGCATCTGTTTTAATTAATGGTCCAACAAATGCATTCCCATCAATTTCAATTTTATTATTTCCTTCAGCATCGATATTCCATTTTTTTTCTTTAAAGGTAAATTTAGAAAGTCTCTTATGATGATAATCCTGATATCCATCTCGCCCTTTAATTCTTGGGCACAAAACAACGCAATTTTCATCCTTTTCTAATAATAGGATTTTTAAACAATCTAATGAAGGTTCGGCATCATCATCCATCAGCCATAACCAATCATATCCTTTCTCATACGCTCTTTTCACCCCCTCGTGAAATCCGCCTGCACCACCAGTGTTCTCATGCATCCTTACATAGTGGAATTTTATAGAACTTCCATCTATAAGATTTGGGATAATAAATTCCATCTCCCAAGGTTCCTTTATGTTTTGTGGTGGAAGTTCGGATATATACCCTTTTTCCAACAATAGCTCGGGTGTTCCATCTTCAGAAGCATTATCTATTAAATAGATACCTTGGACTGGTCTTGTTTGTTTTCTGATAGCTTCTAAACATTCTATCAGTAGATTTTTTCTATTATAGGTAACAACTACAGCACAAACTGTATCTTTCATCTCCATAATCAGTTTTCATTAATTAAAAAATTTTTATTGAATTACAACTTTATACAACCACCAGCCATTAACCCATCTTTTATTGACTCTGCAATGCCTTGGAACACCCATCTGCCGTAACGACCTACCTGTTATATGTAAATTTTTCTGAATCATACTGACAATAAGCAAATTTCTTTTTCGAATACTGAAAGAGCTCGAGCAACTGCCTGATCCATATTATAATACTTATAGTCAGCAAGTCGCCCTACAAATATGACAGTTCCATTTAGCTTCTTTGCTTCCTCCAGATATAATTTATACCGTTCAATGTATTCTTCTCTTGGAATAGGGTAATACGGCTCGTTAACTCCGCGAATAAATGGCTCAGGGTATTCGTATGCTACTGTTGTGCCTGAAGAACATTGTCCTGTTATATGCTTAAATTCAGAAATGCGAGTAAAAGCATATTCGTTAGGATAATTCACCTGAGCAACTTCTTGGAAAAAATCGTTCTCATAGTGAACAAAATCAAAGTTTAGGCTTCTATAAGGAAGCTCGCCGTGTATAAAATCAAAATACTCATCAATTGGACCAGTGTAGATCATACGCTTAAACTTCACCTCTTCAATTATTTCTCGATAATCAGTGTTAAGAAGTATCTTGATATTTGGATGTTGTAACATCTGCTGAAACATCCTGGTATACCCATGCTTAGGAACTGCTTGATAAGCGTCTTGGAAGTAGCGATCATCACGACTAATATATATAGGCACACGAGATGTTACTGAAGGATCAAGTTCTTCGGGTTTAAATTCCCATTGCTTCAAAGTATATCCGTAAAATATTTTTTCATAAATATAATCTGCAAGAAAGCGTAACTCTCCTTCCGAGTTTTCCCGCATTTTTAGAATTGGAACTTTTACGCCAAAGCCATAACTTTTGATAAGAAGTTCCTCAAGTTTCTCAGCGTATCTCTGAGGGAAAAGTATATAAAGAGAGTTCAAATTAAAGGGGACCGGTACTTTTTTTCCATCCACTACTGCAAGAACTCGATGATAATAAGGGCGCCACTCGGTAAATTTAGAAAGATATATCCATACTTTTTTACTATTAGTATGAAAGATATGAGGACCATACCTGTGAATTAAGATTCCATGCTCATCATAGTAATCATACGCGTTACCGCCAATGTGATTCCTTCTTTCAACAATCAGTACCCTCTGATTTAGTTGTGTTGCGATACGCTCAGCTAAAACACAACCAGTAAAACCTGCTCCAACTATTAACCAATCTACCTTCATCTCAAAGTTTCTCCGAGAAATAAAATTTTAAAATTCTAAATAACTTTCCATTTTAATTGAAATTTAATGACATTTAAACCATTACGCTGCAAAATTAAATATGTAGATAATGTAACGAATATCTCTGTAGTTAACATAGAAATTGAGATTCCAATATGTTTTAAGTATGGAACCAAAATTAAAGCCAAGAAAATATTTATAAAACTTGCTGTAATCAAAACTTTTGTAAATAATTCTTTTAATCCAAAATTTAACATCGTTTGTATTGCAAAAATATTGCTAAGACCAATAATAAACGGCAAAAAAGCTAAAATACGAATAACTATAATGCTTTCTTTAAACTGTTTTCCTAAAATAATATCACTTACATACGGAGCGAATACGAAAAGCGTAAGTGAGATAAAGAAAGTTGTTATCCCAACAAATCTGACCAATTTTCTTATAAAATTTAGTGCGGATTCTCTTGATTCCGAAGCCAATTTGCTAATATGAGGATATATGGTTTGAGATACAGGCGCCAACAAACCTAGCACAGCTTTAACAATTCTTTCTCCAGCACTGTAATATCCGACTATTGTATTATTAGTAAATATCCCCAAAATGAAAGTATTGCTCGTAGTATAAAGACTTATAGCTATAGTTGAAATAAATATATGCCATCCTTCTTTTAATTGTCGTTTTATTTCTTCAGCGGTTGGAATTTTTAACCTTATGTTAAACTTCTTAACTACCAACCAAAGACTTATTATACCAGCTGTTATAAACCCAAGCGAATATAACAAAGGAACATATATGTAGTCACTTTGCATCTTTATAAACACAAATACAGAAATCATAAAGATAGCTTTTGCCAACACATTTAACATAGCCATCTGTCTCATACTTTCTATCCCCTGAAAAAACCATATAGGAAAAAGCACATTACCGAAAACCATTCCAAAGGTTAGAAAATAGATATTCCATTCAACTCTAAACTTTTCAAAACTAAATACAATTATTGACATAATTAAAAAACTCAATAACATCAATG
>FWWL01006416.1_pt1 | contig 17106 bp, 15 predicted proteins | sample 2228331 | NCBI WGS metagenome assembly FWWL01 (sample SAMEA103939775, study PRJEB20133) | metagenome
GCGAACATTCAGGTCCGGCGGAATTCGGCGGCCGGCATTCGGGCGGCCCTCGTTCCAGACGATGATGACCTCAAAATCGCGGACCGTCTGCCGGCCCAGGGCCTCCAGACACCGCCCCAGCCACACCGCTTGCCCCCAGGCCGGAACGACCACGCTGACGGCCGGCACCATTACTGCCCGAGGAGACTTATCCGGCGGACGTAGGCCTCAAAATCGTGGCCGCTGGCCATCACCTCAATCCACCGGATATACCGGACACCCCCGGCCAGCGTAAGCAGGCTCGGGTCCTCAGCATCCGGCACCGAGTACCGAACCCACCGCCCGCCCTCCACCTTCACCCCGTGGTCGGTCCGCCGACCCTCCACATTCTGGATGTAAAACCCGCGGACCCACAGCCGCTCACCCCCATCGACCCCACGGTAAAGCATCCGAATCTGAACCGGGTATTCACTCCCGAGATAGCCCCCGCCCGAAAGGCTCTGCCGCTCAATCCGAAACTCAACCTCAAGCCGCAATGAGAGAAGGTCGGCCACATCCCGGTTTATCTCCTGGTGCAGGAACATCTGGCAGGGGGTGCCCTCGCTGTTTTGCCTGAAGAATCTCACGGCCTGGGCGCCGTCGAACCGGACCGGCTCGAGGCGGTTTTCGACGGTGGGTGCGGCCCGGCAGGCATCTTCGATGACCGGCTGCCAGGCCTGGTCGTCAAGCCCCTGGCTGAAGTCCCCGGCCTTCATCAGGTCCTCCTCCGGCGGGAGCGGGCCCTCAACCATCCCCTGGTAGACCACGGCCCGCTGGAGGGAGCCCAAAGATACCTGGGACGGGCCGCTCCGGACAACGGCACTGCCGAGCTGGCGGACCCGAACGTCAAGCCGGTCGGCCTCCTTGCGGACGGCATAGTTACCTTCGGCGAAGCGGATTTCGGTGTTACCGTCCAGGACGCGGAACTCGGTGGGCCGGCCGCTCGGGTGGGCCACACCCAGAACGATCCGTCCGGACCTGATAGTTATGGCCAGAAGGTAGCCGGGCTCGCCGAACCGGAATCGGCGCAGCTGGCTGAGGGTGAGTTCGGTGCCCGGCAGGACCGACACGGTGGAGCCGTCCGGCAGGCGAATAAAGGCACCGGACCCCTCATCGGTTCGAATCTGGTCGGATTCGCCCAGGGTGGCCTGGGGCGGGGCGACAACCCAGTCCAAGCCGCCCTGGCTGACAGGCCGGACCGCGACCGTGCCGCCGGTGACGGTTAGCTGCGCCTCCTGGACCACCGTTGCCGACTGGACAAACCAGCGGGCAGCGAGGATGGTTCCGGCGCACAGGAGAATGTAAACCCCAAAGGCCGCCCAGAGGACGGCCCAGGCGACCGTCTCGGGTTTCAGGCCCCGGACCGTCATTGCGGCGGGAAGCTGATGGTGATAACCGCCCCGCCGTTAGTGCTGAACCACAGCCGACCCCGCAGGTCCTGCTCGACCAGGGTGCGGACGATCCGCAGGCCCAGGCCCCCGTCCCGGTCGACGTTAAAGTCGGGGGGAAAGCCCGGGCCGTTGTCGGCGACGATGACCCGGACTTCCTCGTCGGAGTACTGGCCGGTTATCTTGATGCGCAGGAGCCCGTCAGCCGGACGCCCATGGTCGATGGCATTGTTCAGCAGCTCGTTGAGCACGAGGCCGAAGACGGTGGCCGCCCGGGCCGGCAGGTGGATTTCGTCCCCATTAACCTCGAACTCGACCCGCAGATTGGGTGGCACCAGGTGACTCAGGACCGAATCGGCGATCTGGTGGGCAATCCGGTCCAGGGTCGTGCATTCGGTCTGGCCCTCGGAGAGCAGGTCATGGACGGCGGCAATGGCCTCGATCCGGCTGAGGCTCTCCTTAAGAACCCGGCGGGCCTCCTCGGTTTTGCTCCGGCGGTACTGGAGGGAGAGGAGGGCAGCTACGTTCTGGAGGTTGTTTTTGACCCGGTGGTGCATCTCGGCCAGCATGGCCGATTTGGCCGCCAGATTCCGCCGGGCCTCCGAATAGAGGCGGGCGTTGGTCAGGGCGACCGCCGCCTGGTCGGCGAAGGTTGACAGGAACATCACTTCATCCGGGTCGAACTCATGGCGATCGCGGCAGTAGATCCCCAGGGCACCGAAGGTCTTGCCGTGGCTGGCCAGGGGCACGCAGAAGACGGCCCGGAAGTCGGTCACGTCGCCCAGGGGGACCACCTTCCGGCCGACCAGCTCGGCGGTATCGGGGATTACGACCGGCAGGCCGGTGCGAACGACCAGACCGGGGGCAGTTTCGCCGGGCCGGGCCCGCCAGGTTCGGGTTAGCTCCTCGGGCAGGCCGTGGGCGGCGACGATGCTCAGGAACTCCGAATCGGGGTCGAGTTCGAAGATGGCGGCCGCGTCGCAGCCGGTCAGGGCCACCGCCTGGTCGACAATGACCTTGAGGACCTGGCTGATGTCCAGGGTCGAGGTCATCAGGTGGAAGACCTGCTGGAGGGTGGAAAGCTGGGCGACCTTCTCCTGGAGCTTCTGGTCGGTGTAGCTGTAAAGGCGGGCGTTTTCGATGGCGATGGCCAGCTGGCCGGCAACCGTTTCCAGGAAGCTGAGCTCGTCGGGTGTAAAGTCCCGGGGCTGGCGGGTCATCAGGTTGAGGACGCCGACGAGCTTAGTGCCGCTACCGGCAAAGAGAATGATCGGGACCGAAAGCATCGAGTTATACGGTTCTTCGCCCAGTCCCGGGGCGACCATAAAGCGGGGGTCGCCCCAGGCGTCCCGGACGGCGATGGGTCGGCCCTGGGCGGCTGCCAGGCCAGTGATGCCGGCGCCGAGGCGGATGGAGTACTTGCCGACGGCCTCGGGGTTGAGGCCGATGGTGGCCCGCAGGACGAGGCGGTCGCCGGGTTCGAAGAGGTAAATGGAGCAGGCGTCGGTTTTCATTACGTCGTTGACGGTCTGGACGGTGAGCCGCAGCATCTCGTCGAGGTTAAGGGAGCTGTTAGCGGCGGCATTCACGCGGCGGACCGCATTGAGCTGGGCGATGCGCCGGATGAGTTCCCCCTCAATGCGGGCCTTAAGCTGCTCATTTTCGGCCCGGAGCCGCTCAATTTCGGCCAGCAGGTCTTCCTGCTCCGTCGTACCCATCCCAAACGGCAATATATGGACGCGGCCCGGCCCTTGTCAAACCAGCACCGGGATTGCCCCCGGGGCCTAAACGGCCACGCCCAGGTAGCGGGCGGTAAGCTCCGGCCTGGCCAGCAGGTCCCTGGCGGTTCCGTCGAATACAATCTGGCCGTGGTCGATAAGGTATACCCGGTCGGCGAGCTCGATGGCGAGGTCAAAGTTCTGTTCAACCAGCAGCATGCTCAGGCCCTGGGCCTTGAGGCGCTTGACCGCCTCCAGGATCGCCCCGACGACGATGGGGGCCAGGCCCTGGGAGGGCTCATCGAGGAGGAGGAGTTCTGGGCCGGTGAGCAGTGCCCGGGCGATGGCGAGCATTTGCTGTTCGCCACCACTCAGGTTTCGGCCCCGGCGGTCCCTGAGTTCGGCAAGCTTTGGGAAAAGCTCCGTTATGGTCTCCGGGGTCCAGCGGGAGCGGCGATTATAGGCGATGAGGAGATTCTCCTGAGCGGTGAGGTATGAAAAGATATCTCTCGTTTCGGGGACATATCCGATACCTAGACGGGCAATCCGGTGAGGCGGCCAGCCGGTGATATCCGTGCCCTTAAAAACTACCCTGCCGGACCTCGGCGGAACGATGCCCATAATAGCCTTGAGGGTGGTGCTCTTGCCGGCCCCATTCCGGCCCAGCAGGCCCACAACCTCCCCCTGGTTCACCCGAAGGGAGACCCCGTGCAGGACGTGGGCAAGACCGTAATAGGCGTGGAGCTCGTTGACTTCCAGCATCATCGCCGGCCCAAATAAGCCTCCTGTACCAGGGGATTATTCTGAATCTCCTCCGGCAGGCCCTGGGCGATGAGCCGGCCGAAGTGCATGACTGAAATGATTTCGGATACTTCCATTACCAGGTGGATTTTATGTTCAATGAGCAGGATCGTGTATCGCCTGGCGAGCTGCTTTATAACCCCCATCATCAGCCGGGTTTCTTCAGGGGAGAGCCCGGCTGTGGGCTCATCCAGCATGAGCAGTTTCGGCGACAGCCCCAGGGCAATCGCAACCTCCAGCAGCCGCTGGTCGCCGTGAGAAAGTTCGGCGGCCCGGTAGCCGGCGCGGTCGGTAAGGCCCACCTCGGCGAGGACCTCGTAGACACGGTCCTCTAGTTCCTTCAGGCGGTGGCGGGGCACTAGGCCGGGAAGACTGGAGGGGCGGATCCGGGCGAATCCGGCAAGCCAGACGTTTTCAAACACTGTCAGGTTCGGAAAGATATTTGTCCGCTGGAAGGAGCGGCCGATACCGAGCTGAGCCCGCTGGTAGACGGTCAGGTTTGTGATATCCCGGTCCAGGAAGAAGACGCGGCCAGCAGTAGGCCTTACCTCACCGGTTATACAGTTAAACAGGGTCGTCTTCCCGGCGCCATTCGGTCCAATGATTGAGTGCACAGTTCCCGGCTCGACCTCGAGGCTTAAGCCGTCGACGGCCGTCAGGGCACCGAACCGGACGGTCAGATTCTCAATCCTTAGAATGGCCATACTTCGGCTGAACCCGGTGAGTTAACCTGAGCATGAGGGCATAAACCCGTTGCCAGACCTCCACAAAACCGCCCCGGAAGAAGAAAATGACAAACACAAAGGCCAATCCAAAGATGAGGGGCCACCGTTCCCAGCGAACGCTTACCGTCTCGGCAAGCCAGATAAAGAAGACAGCGCCGACAATAGGGCCGAAAAAGCTGGTGGTCCCCCCGATCAGGGTCATGAAGACGACATTACCGGAAGTAACCCAATAAATCGTATCTATGGGGACGATGCCGAAGAGCATGCCGTAGAGGGCTCCGGCCAGTCCGGAAAAGGCGCCTGAGATAATAAAGGCGACCCGTTTGAAAGCGGCGGTGTTGTATCCCAGGGCGGCTGCCCTCGACTCATTTTCCCGGATAGCCTGCAAGACAAGTCCGAATGGCGAGTCAACGAGGTTCTTGAGGGCCACTGCACACAGTAGGAAAATCAAGCTGACAAACAGGTAGTAAGCTATACCCGGTCGGATATCCCAGGCTAGCAGGTAGAGGTCTACCGGCGGCCTAGGCACGCCCGGCAGCCCGTCGACGCCGCCGGTAATGGAGGACGCCTGGTAGACGATAAAGTACGCCATCAGGTTGAAAGCAAAGGTTAGCATGATGAAGTAAAGGCCGATCCGGCGGATGCACAGGTACCCAACAATCGCGGCAACCAGACCACCGGCGACGGCGGCCGCGACCAGGGCGACCAGGGGGTGGACGCGCTGGTGAATCAGGAGCAGACCGGCAGTGTACGCGCCGGTACCGAAAAATGTCGCCTGACCGAAGGAGAGCAGGCCGGTGTAGCCCAGCAGCAGGTTAAAGGCCAGGGCCAGGATTGCGAATACCCAGACCTCAGTGGCCACGGTCGGGCGGGTCAGGTCGGGGAGGACCAGGATAGCCACGATGAGCACCACCCAGGGAATAAGGCCGGCGATCCGTTGACGGAGCCTGGTCATTTAACGTGCCCCGAAAAGGCCCTGCGGCCGGCTGAGCAGAATAACCGCCATAACGGCAAAAATCGTGATGGTTGAGCCCTGGGGCCAGAACTGGGTCGTCAGGCTCTGGGTGACTCCGATAATAAGGCCGGCTGCGATGGCGCCGATAATGTTGCCAAGGCCGCCCACAGCCACGACTACGAATGCGAACGGCAGAATATCGACACCCATGTACGGCATCAAACCCCGGATAGGGGCAATCAGCACACCGGCCAGCGCCGCCAGATAGGCCCCCAGTCCGAAGCCGATGGTGAAGAGCCGATAAACGTCGATGCCCAGGGCGCTAACCATAGTCTTGTTTTCGATACCGGCCCGCATGATGGCACCGTACCGGGTCCGCTCAAGCATCAGCCACAGCCCAAGGATAACGGCCAGCGAGACAAGCATGACAAAGAGGTGGTACCTGGGATATGAGAAAGGCCCCAGGTCGATGCTCCCGGCCAGGAGCTGGGGCGGCAGGATGCTGAACCCGACCGGGCCCCACAGGATGATGATCGACTCCTGAACGATCACCGAAACTGCAAAGGTGAAGAGCAGAACATAATTGGGCCCTACCGGGTAGAGGGGCCGCACCATGAAACGTTCCAGGAGAATGCTCAGGATAAAAACCCCGGCCGGTGCCAGGAGGAGACCTAGCCAAAAGCTTTCCGTCAAGCCGGTGACCTGAAGCAACAGGTACGCTCCCAGGGCATAGAGGGCACCGTGGGCAAAGTTTGGAATATCAAGCAGGCCCAGGATGAGGGTGAGACCGATTCCGATAAGGGCATAGATCATGCCCACAACCAGGCCGTTGAAGAGCTGGATGATTACGGCTGTTGCCAGATTCTCCATGCCGAACCCCGCGGATTTACAGGCTGCGACCGGTAGCGTCCAATACAGCCGGCGGTTTTACAGGGAGCCGATGTCGGTGCATTCGTTGAGTTCGGCCGGCTGGGGCGTATCTCCGGTCCCAATGATGTCAGCAAAGTCCCACTGGTCTTTCATGTCGGCCTTCTTCTTGCAGCGCAGGAAGAAGTACGGCCGCAGGGTCTGATGGGTCTTCGGGTCGATGCGCATCCTGCCGAGCAGGTCTTCGCCCTCCCAGCCTTCGAGGGCGCGGATAACGTCGGGGACTTCGGCGCTTCCGGCTTTTTCGATACCCCGAAGGACAAGACGGGTCATACCGTACGCAGCGGCGGGTGCGTACCCAGGAGGCTCACCGTATTTTTCCCGGTAACGCTTGACAAACTCCCGGGCGACCGGCGTATCGACAGTGTAGTAGAAGTTCGTGCCGACCCAGAGGTTTTCTCGCATCTCAGCATCAAGCTGAACAAGCTCCTCGACCCCGGCGCTCCAGGTCATGATCAGGGGCTGCTTGGGGTGCCAGCCGAAGTTGTAAAAGGTCCGAACGGCCTGAATGGCATCCTGCCCGAAGTTCACCATGGCAACAACATCGGGGCGGGCGCTGATCGCTTTGGAGACGTAGCCGCTAAACTCCCGCTCACCGAGGGGGTGACGGTCCGAACCGATTACGGTAACGCCGTACTTTTCGCCGACCAACTTCAGGTATTTTTCCAGCGACCAGCCGAAGGCGTAGTCGGCGATGAGGAGGTACCATCGCTTGGCGGCAGGATTCTCTCTAAGGAAAGTTTTTATGACCGTGTCAGCGGCGGTGTAGGCGTGGGCCGCCCACTGGAACGAATACCGGTGGCAGCGCTTGCCGCTGATATCTTCGGTCCCGCCGCTGAAGAAGTGGAGGACTTTGCGGCGTTTGGCGACTTCTGATACGGCCAAGGCCACACCGCTCGACCAGGGGCCGATAACGTATTTGACACCTTCAGTTTCGATGGCTTCTTCGACCCGACGGGTCGCGGCGTCTGCTTTGGTTTCGCTATCACGTTTAACGTATTTTATGGGCCGACCGCTGACCTTATATCCCCATTCCTCCAGGGCAAGGCTCATTCCCCGGTCAAGGACAGGTCCGACGTCGGCGAAAGCCCCCGTAAAGGGCCAGATGCCGAGCATTGGGATCTCCGGGGCGGGCTGTGTTGCCGGCCCGGCGACCTGACCGGCGACCTGGCAACCTGCGAGTGCCGATTCTAGTCCGATGATGCCGGCGGTGGCACCTGTGAGCTTAAGAAATTCCCTCCGGGTGACCCCTTTCACGATTTGCCTCCCCAAGCGTGGGATAATGCTGGCCTATTATAGCGTGGAACCCGACCCCGCTACAATCCGGGGCTTAACGGCTGGGTTCTTGGCCGTCATATGTTAACGCCCGACCATGAGTATGTTAGACTTAGAACCGGAACAAGAGGCGAGGGGCACAGGCGATGACTGAGGCTGCGAAGCGTTTTGTGACGGCTTTGCCCGACCGGGAGGCGGACTTCTCGGGCTGGTATACGGAGGTCGTTCAGCGGGCCGAACTGGCCGATTATGCGCCCGTCCGGGGCTGCATGGTCATCCGCCCGTACGGCTATACCCTCTGGGAGAATATGCAGGCCCTGCTCGACCGCCGGTTCAAAGAGACGGGCCATGTAAACGCTTACTTCCCCCTCTTTATCCCGGAGAGTTTTCTTAAAAAAGAGGCCGAGCACGTCGAGGGCTTCGCCCCCCAGGTCGCCTGGGTAACCCAGGGCGGGGATGAGCCCCTTGGCGAAAGGCTCGCCGTCCGGCCAACCTCCGAGGCCATCATCGGCGCCATGTACGCCAAGTGGATCCAGTCTTACCGGGACCTGCCGGTCCTCATAAACCAGTGGTGCAACGTCGTCCGCTGGGAGAAGCGGACCACCCTCTTCTTGCGAACGACCGAGTTTCTGTGGCAGGAGGGCCACACCGCCCACGCCACCGAGGAGGAGGCCGAAGCCGAAGCCCTGAGAATCCTGGGCATCTATAAAGACTTTGTCGAAACCGAGCTGGCCATCCCGGTCGTCGCCGGCCGAAAGTCCGAGTCAGAAAAGTTCGCCGGGGCCCTGCGCACCTACTCCATCGAGGCAATGATGGCTGACCGGCGGGCCCTGCAGGCGGCGACATCCCACAACCTGGGCCAGCACTTCGCCAAGGCCTTCGATATCACCTTCCTGGACCGGGATGGGCAGCGCAAGTACGTCTGGCAAACGAGCTGGGGGTCATCGACCCGGCTTGTCGGTGCCATCATTATGGTCCACGGCGACGCCGACGGCCTTATCCTGCCGCCGAAGGTGGCCCCGTATCAGGCCGTTATTGTCCCGATCTGGCGCTCCGAGGCCGAACAGGAACGGGTAACGGCGGTTGTCCGGGAAGCTGAGGCCCGGCTAAAGGGGCAGGTCCGGGCCGTAGCCGACCTGCGGGATGAGTACACGCCGGGCTGGAAATTCAGCGAGTGGGACCTCCGGGGTGTCCCCGTCCGAATCGAGATTGGCCCAAGGGATGTTGAAAACCGGCAGGCCGTCCTGGTCCGGCGGGACACCCGCGAGCGCCGGACGGTTCCATTTGATAGTCTGGTCGAAAATGTCAAGACCCTGCTGGATGAGGTTCAGCAGGCGCTGTTCCGACGGGCCCTGGATTTCCTGCGGGCAAACAGCTACAATATCGACCGGCTGGAAGAATTCGAGGCGATTTTCGCCGGCCAGCGGGGGTTTGTCTACGCCCACTGGTGCGGCTCGGCGGCGTGCGAGGCAGCCATCAAGGACCGCACGGGCGCAACTATCCGGGTCATACCGTTCGACCAGCCCGCCGAAGCCGGGCAGTGCATCTGGTGTGGGAGCCATTCGGAACGGCGCGTACTCTTTGCCCGGGCCTATTAGCCGATGACGACAGTCCACCCGGTTGTCCTTGACTGGCCGGTGGCATTGCTGCTTCTTCTCGGCGCGGTTGTAGCCGTCATTGTTGCTCTATTCGTCGGCCTGGCTGCGCTGGCGGTCCTCGTTGGCTTAACCCTACCCCAGGCAAGGGGCCGGGGGCCAGAAGGCCCGGGAACTCCGACGGGTTAAGCGTCCGGTCGTCCTGCGTGAATCTCGGCGGAGGCACATGCGGTGATGGGCCAGGACCAGGAGTGGATAACTACGGCGACGGCGGCTCGGCTCCTTGGACTTACCAGGGTTCAGGTCAGGTATCTGATTCGCAAGGGCGTCCTGCAGGCCAGGAAGGTGGACGGGCGGTGGCTGGTGAGCCGGTCGTCAGTGCTGAACCAGACCGGCCGGAAGCGTTAACAACGGCGGTCTGCCGCCTCTTTGCGGACCTGCTGGCCTCTTACGGCCCCCAGCACTGGTGGCCGGCCGACACCCCGTTCGAGGTTATCGTCGGGGCAGTTCTGACCCAGGCGACCGCCTGGCGCAACGTCGAGCAGGCCATCAGCCGCCTTAAACGGGCCGGCCTGCTGGACCTGGAAAAGCTCGCCGATGCTGACCCGGCGGTCCTGGCGGACGTTATCCGGCCGGCGGGTTATCCCCGGGTTAAGGCTGGCCGGCTCAAGGCCCTGGTGGGGGCTATCGGGCGCGACTTCGGTTCGGTCGAGGGCTTTCTGCGGGCCGACCCGGAGCGGCTTCGGGCCTGGCTCCTTTCGGTACCGGGGATTGGCCCGGAAACGGCCGACAGCATCCTGCTCTACGCCGCCGGCCGGCCGTATTTTCCGGTGGACGCCTATACCCGCCGGCTCTTCTTGAGATACGGAATCCTGCCGGTGCCGTGGCCCTATGAAAAAATCCGCCGGCTGGTTGAGACAGCCCTTGGGCCGGACCCGGCGGCCCTGGGCGAATTCCACGCCCTGATCGTCACCCACGGGAAGGCGGTCTGCCGGAAGCGGCCCCGGTGCCGGGTCTGCCCGGTTCGGACCGGGTGCAGCTTCTGGCCGGGGGCGGAGGGGGTGGGATTCGAACCCACGATGGGGCTCAGCACCCCATAGCCGTTTTCAAGACGGCCGCCTTAAACCGCTCGGCCACCCCTCCAGCTTATATTTTACCCCGGCTCCGGGACTTCACCCAGACCCCCAATCCGCCAGGCCCCCGAGTAAACGTTAAATCGGTCGCCCCGCAGGAACCCGATGAGGGTCAGGCCGAACTCCCGGGCCAGCTCAACGGCCAGACTGCTCGGCGCCCCGACCGCCGCCAGCACCGGAATCCCGGCCATTACCGCCTTCTGAACCAGCTCGAAACTGGCCCGGCCGCTGACGAGGACAACCGTGTTGGCGGCCGGCAGCTTCCCGGCCAGCAGGAGGGCCCCGATAAGCTTATCCATCGCGTTGTGGCGGCCGACATCCTCGCGGGCCAGCAGCAGCTTGCCGTCGGCGTCAAACAGGGCCGAGGCGTGCAGGCCGCCGGTCCGGGCAAAGACCGGCTGGGCCTTCGCCAGGGCTTCGGGCAACTGCCGGAGCACTTCCGGCCGAAGCCTGAAATTGCCCACCGGGTGGTTCGGGCAGACGGTTCGGACCAGCTCGAGGGAGGTCTTGCCGCAGACCCCGCAGCTCGAGGTGGTGTAGACATTTCGGCTCAGCCGCTCCGGGTCAAAGGAGACGCCGGGCCGCAGGTGGACGGTTACGACGTTGTACATCTGGGGCCCTTCAACGTCGGTGCAATAGGCGATGTGGTCGATGGCCTCGGGCCCGGAAATGACCCCCTCGCTGTAGAGAAACCCGGCGGCCAGCTCGAAGTCGTTGCCGGGGGTCCGCATCGTCACGGCGACGCTCCGGCGGCGCTCGACCCCGGCCTGGAAATATGCAACCCGGACCTCGAGGGGCTCCTCGGTCGCCAGCTCATCAACCCGACTGTAAACCGTCCCGTCGCGGGCGCAGACCATCCGGGTTGAAACGGTTCGGCCGGGCCGTTCGCCCAGCAGCATTACCGCACGCCCCCCTAGATCCCCACCAGGTTCAGTTCGATTTTCCGGTAGCCCTGCTCAACGGCCCAGACGTCGAGGGGCAGGGCCGCCAGCTCGTCCACCACCGGCACAGCGAGGCCGTATTCGGTCAGGTCCACACTTTTAATATACCCCCGACAGCTCTCGCAGACCTCGACCCGGACGTGGGGCAGCTCGAAGTCCGGGGGCTTGTGGTACGCCAGCTTTTTAAACTCCTCCTCCCCACAGGCCGGGCAGCAGACCCGCTTGTAGCGCCATTCGGACCCGCACAGGGCGCACATCAGGTACCGCTTGGCGCCGTGGGATTCGGGCCGAAGGATTGAGACCTGCGGCCGGGCGCCGCAGACCGGGCACCTGGCCGGCCCGGCGGCAACCCGCCAGTCGACCTCGTCATCCGGCGGCAGCAACGGACAATGGGCCGCCAGAAATTCGGCGTAGGGTTGCAAAAACGCCTTCGGGAAAAAGTCGGTCACATCCGGGTCAGCGGCTTCGTCCCGGCCCAGGCCGGTGGCCGCCTGCCAGTAGTTCTGGAGCAGAACCGCCCAGTCGTCCGAACTGAACTCGGTGAGCAACTCATCGGCCGCCCGGGCCAGCAGGTCCGGGCCGATTCGGCGGACGAGGACCAGGAGCCCGGTAAACTCGGGCAGCAGGGCCGGGAGGTGACGGCCCAGCAGACCGCCGTGGATGGGCTGCCCCTCACCCCAGGGAACTTCCGCCGGGTTGACCTGCCGGCCAAGCCCTTCGTAGAGCCGGCCCTGGAAGGCCGCAACTTCCCGGTAAAAGTCCAGGACCTGGCGGGCGTAGTCCAGTTTGACGGCCAGCTCGGCAGCCCGTTCGACCCGGCGCTCGAAGCTGAAGGCCGGGGTCCGGGCGGCCCGCTCAATCATGGGCCTCTTCGGTGACTACTGCCGAGGTTCCCTCGACCTGCCGGTACCAGCGGCCGTGGTGGGCCCGGGCCCAGGCCCGGGTCACGACCCCCTCGACTATCCCCTGGAGGCTGCCCCGGATGTAGAAGAGGCCCATGTAAATGTGGACGATGAGGCCCCCGATTGCGGCGATGGCCATCAGGTCGTGGACGATAAAGCTGGCCTGGCGCAGGCCGGCCGGAAACTGCATCGGGAACCAGAGAACGATGCCGGAAAGGAGCAGCAGGATCCCGGCCACAACCTGCAGGTAAAAGAGGAGCTTCTGACCGGCATTAAACCGGCCCGACTCCGGCACCCCCTCTTCCTGGCCGGTGGCGTATTTGGGGACGACCTTAAGCCACTCGATGTCGAGCCGGTCCAGGACCATATCCTTTGCCCACATCGCCAGCATAACCAGCAGGGCCACGATGAAGGCGATCCCGACAATCGGATGCATGATGCGAACCAGGGTTGGGCCCCCGAGAACATGGGCGAACCAGAAGAAAGGCGGCCAGAAGAGGGCCAGGCCGCTCAGCATGAGGTAAACGAAGGTGATGGCCACGACCCAGTGGACAACCCGCTCAAAGAGGCTGTACCGCCGCACCAGGACCCGCCGGCGTTCCCGAACAGCCATTGCCGGACCTCCTCGAGATATTTAGCCGTTCCCACCGTCGCCCGGAACGGGCTCCGGTGGCCGCGGGGGTGCTGCAACCTCGGCCGGCTCTTCCTCCGGCACCCGGCGGGGGCCGAACCGCAGGTAGTGCAGGATCGCCCCGATGATGCCGCCGAAAATCACCAGGTTCCCGAGCCAGCGGAGGCCGCCTTTCCAGACGTCGACGAACGAGACCGCCGGGTCCCGGGGCAGTCCGTAGATCTCGGGCGAATCGCCGTAGGGCAGGACGTAGACGGCGTGGGTGCCCCCGACGCCCGGCGGGTTATAGACGGCGGCCTTATCGTAGCCGATGGCCTTGAGCTGCTCGACCCGGTAGCTGGCCTGGGCCAGCATCTGGTCCTTGGTGCCGAAGCTCAGGCACTTGGTCGGGCAGGCCTTCACGCAAGCCGGCTCCAGGCCGGCGCTCACCCGGTCGGAGCAGAGGGTGCACTTGTAGACCTTGCCGGTGGTCGGGCTCAGCCGCGGAACGTCGAACGGACAGCCGGTGATACAGAACCCGCACCCGATGCAGTTCTCCTGCACGAAGTCGACGATGCCGTTGGCGTACTGGACGATGGCGCCAGGGGCGGGGCAGGCCCGCAGACAGCCGGGGTCGCCGCAGTGCATGCACTGGTATTTGGTCAGCGTCCAGATCAACCGGCCGTCCCGCTGGACCTCGTTGAACTTGATGAGCTGCCAGAAGTTCCAGTCCAGGTCCGGCACCGTCTGGTACGACCCGAAGAAGGGCCGGTTAACGTTCGCCGGCAGGTCGTTCCACTCCTGGCAGGCAACCTCGCAGGCCTTGCAGCCGATGCAGGATGAGACGTCGATGAGCTTGATGACTTCCGGGACGTTTTTAATGCCCGGCGCCGGGGTGACCGACGCCGAAACTGCCTTTATTGCCGTCGGTTCGAATGCCATCGCAGTCCCCCCTTACGCCTTTTCGACCCGGACCAGGAAGCCCTTGTACTCCGGGCAGAACGAGTTCGGGTCGAGCACCGTCGGCGTCAGGATGTTGGCCGCACCGCCTTCCTGCCGCCCGAGGCCGATGAAGCCCCAGTGGATCGGCATCCCGACCGGGTAAATCGTCCGGCCGTTGACCTGCATCGGCCGGATCCGGCGGGTGATGAGGGCCCGGCCCTTAACCTCGCCCCGGGCCGAGATGACCCGGACCATATCGCCGTTCTTGATCCCCTTCTCGGCGGCCAGCTCCTCGGGCATTTCAATGAAAAACTCCGGCTGGAGCTGGACCAGGTAGGGGTTGTTCTTCGTCCAGTAGTGGAACATCTCGGTCAGCCGGTAGGTAGTGGCCACGATGGGGAACTCTTCGGCCCGGCCCAGCCGGTCCCATTCGGTGGTCTTGAAAACGACCGCCACCGGATTCTGGCTCCGCTTCGGGTGCAGGAGGTTGGGCACCGGCGACTCCAGGGGCTCATAGAACTCGGCGAAGGGCCCGTCGACTAAGACTCCCTTCGGGGCGAAGAGCCGGGCGACCCCCTCCGGAATCATGATAAAGGCGCCCAGGCCCTGCTCCGGCGGGGCGGTGGCCGGGTAGTCGGGCACATCGCCGACCCAGCGCTTGCCGTCCCAGAAGATGCCCGGCCGGCTCGGGTCCCACGGCCGGCCCTGGGCATCGGCCGACGCCCGGTTGTAGAGAATGCGCCGGTTCGCCGGCCAGTTAAACGCCCAGTTGTGGAAGAAGCGGAGGCCAGTCGGGTCGTCCAGGCTGCGCCGGGCCATCAGGTTGCCCTCTTCGGTCCAGGAGCCGCAGTAGAGCCAGTTGCCGCAGGAGGTCGTACCGTCGTCCTTAAGGGCCGTAAACAGGGGCAACTGCTTACCGGTCGTCAGGTCCTTGCCGTTGATCTCCCGGGCGACCTCCTCTTCGGAGGGCGCATAGGGGTTTGTGTACGGCCAGTCGAGCTTGAGGACCGGGTCGGGGAACCGGCCGCCCTGCTTCTGGTAGAGCTCCCGGACCTTCATAAAGATCCGGCCGATGATCTCCTGGTCGGGCTTAGCCTCCCCGGGCGGGTCGATGGCCTTCCACTTCCACTGGGCCCAGCGGGCCGAGTTGGTAAAGGACCCGGACTTCTCGGCGAAGTTGGCGGCCGGCAGGACGAAGACCTCGGTCTTGACGTCCTCAGGCTTCTTGCCGATGGTCGCCAGGATGTCGGGCCGCCAGAAATAGGCCGTCTCGGTCATGAAGTTTTCGGCCACAACCAGCCACTTGAGCTGAGAGAGGGCGTAGACCACCTTGCGGGTGTGGGGCCCGTTGTTAACGGGGTTCATCCCGAAGCTGATCAGGCCATCAACCCGGCCCTGGGCCATGCGGTCGAAGATAAATGCCCAGCTCCAGTTCTCGAGCCGGCCGGTGGCCGGGTCCTCGGGCAGTTTCGGGTGCAGGTGGTAGCCGAACTCGTTATCCTTGGTGGCGGCGTCGCCGTAGAAGGCCTTGAGCTGGCTTACGACGAACTTCGGCATGTTCTGCCAGTAGTTCACGGAGTTGGGCCGCAGGGCCTTCGGGGTTACGGCCTCCAGGAACTGCTGGAGACTCTGGTGGGGGGCCTTGGGGATCGGGATGTAGCCGGGCGTATTGTGATAACCCATCCCATTGTCGGTGCCGCCCTGGATGTTGGCGTGGCCTCGCAGGGCGTTTACGCCGCCGCCCGGCCGCCCAACGTTGCCCAGGATGAGCTGGAGGGTGGCCGCCGCCTTGATGAGCTGGACCGAGAAGCTGTGGTGGGTCCAGCCCAGGGCGTACATCATCGTCCCGGCCTTATCGGGCCTGTAGGTTGAGGTGAAGATGTCGGCCGCCTTGAGGAAGTCCTCGACGCTGCAGCCGCAGATCTGGGCGACCCGCTCGGGGGTGTAGCGGGAATAGAACTTCTTGAGGAGCTGGAAGACCGAGCGGGGGTGCTGCATCGTCGGGTCGACTTTGGCGTAGCCGTTCTCGTCGTACTCGTAGTCCCAGCTCGTCGGGTCATATTGCCCCTTAGCCTCGTCCCAGCCCGAGAAGACGCCGTTCTCCTCGTCGAACTTGAAGTCCTCCCGGACGATGAACGGGGCGTTGGTGTGCAGTCGCAGGTACTCCTCGTGGTAGCGGTTGTTGCTCAGGGCGTAGTTGATAAGGCCGCCCAGGAAGGCGACATCCGTCCCGGCCCGGATCTGGACGAAGTGGTCGGCAACGGCCGCCGTCCGCTGGAAGCGAATGTCAACCGCCACGAGCTTGGCGTTCCGCTTCCGCTTGGCCTCCATCACGAACTTGAAGCCGCACGGGTGGTTCTCGGCCGGGTTCCCGCCCATCGCCAGGATGACGTCGGCATTGGCGATGTCGGTCCAGCCGTTGGTCATTGCGCCCCGACCGAACGTGGCGGCCAAACTGGCCACCGTCGGCCCGTGTCATATCCGGGCCTGTTGTTCGACGGGTATGATGCTCAGGCCTGCCCGGAACGCCTTCTGGATCAGGTAGTTGTTCTCATTGGAGTCGGTGCAGCCGCCGATGACGGCGATGGCCGTCAGGGCGTTAACGATGCGGCCCCGATGGTCCCGCTCGATGAGCTTGGCATCCCGGGTCTCTTTAATGAGGCGGGCGATCCGGTCGATGGCCCAGTCCCAGGACTTCTCCTCCCAGCGGTCACTCCCCGGGGCCCGGTAGAGGACCTTGGTGAGGCGCAGGTCGTTGACTATGTTGTGCTTCAGGGTTGCGCCCTTGGGGCAGAGGGTGCCCTGGTTAATGGGGCTGTCCGGGTCGCCCTCGACGTGGACAACGGTGGTGCCGGTCACGTTGCCGGCCCGGTCGCCGAGGGTGTGGATGATGACGCCGCAGCTCACCGAGCAGTAGGGGCAGATGCTGCGGGTCTCGGTGGTGCGGTCGATCTTGAGGCCCCGGGTCCGGGCGACAACGGGCTTGAGGTCAAAGCCGAAAGCGGTTGCTGCCGCCCCGGCCATCCCGAGCTTGAGGAAACTACGCCGCGAAAGGGTGACGGCCATGGCTCCCCCCCATTTGGTGAAAGATAATTAAGTTTTGGCTTATTTTAACCCCAGTTCGTCCTTTTGTCAAGGGCCGAAAACTGCGGGAACTGAGGGAAATAAAAAATCCG
>FWWL01006420.1_pt1 | contig 17105 bp, 17 predicted proteins | sample 2228331 | NCBI WGS metagenome assembly FWWL01 (sample SAMEA103939775, study PRJEB20133) | metagenome
TCCAGAGTTCTTCGAGGGGGTTTTGGGGGTTGCGGGCGAGAAACCGCACTTGGACGCCCCAGATTTCCGGAAAGACGATACGCTCTCCGGAGGTGGCTACTTCGCTCGGTGGTGGCAGTGCCTGTCGGGTACCTGTGACCTTAACAAAGTGCTGGCAGGATTCCATGATTAATCACCCTTAGGTGGATGGTGTTTCTCCTTGCGGGATGATGGGTTGGGACTTATTGATTCCCGAGAGGTAGATGGTCTGGGTGCGCTTGCTGTAGTTGCGCACTTCCACGGCGGCGTGGTAGACCGGCTGCACGGGGATGGCGTACACGATGAGCCCTTCCGCATTGGTCTTGTGCTCATGGGTGATCTGGTTTGCCCCTTCGGTGCCGGAGACGAGCCGCCGCGTGGTTTTTTCAAGCAACACCGGCGGGGTGAGGTTATTGGTGGCCCAGAGCTCCACGCCGTAGATGGTGGGGTCGACATCCTTGGGGGTGGCGACCCAGCGGATCATTTCCAGGCGTGGTTCGAGGCCGTAGGGGGGGCGGATCAGGAACGAGCTGTACCGCAGGATCTCATAGTCTTCCCCCGAGGCCGCGGTGAAGATATCATCTTCGAGCAGCAGCTTCTGGTACGTCCCACCGCCGGTGTTAATGGGCTTGATGGCGTAAGTGGCCTTCATGGTATCGAGGTTGACCACGAGCCAGCCCGGTTGCACCTGGGAGAAGTCCGCGGCCGAGTTCACCAGGTGGTAGGCCTCTCTGGCGGTTGAGGCGCCGGTCATGCGCACGCGTGCGCCGGCCAGCGGCACCATCACGGCTTGTGTTTCTCCGAAGGCCATAGTGTCTCCTCCTTCAAGCGATCCAGCCACGCCGCAGCGCGGTCACGTAGGCTTCCAGCTCCGCGTCTGTCAGGAGGATGTCACCGACGGAGGCGGGGATGGAGATGGATTGTGGGAACCGCCAGATCTGCAGCTCCTCGTAGCTGGAGACATTCACCTGTCCGAATTGGTCCTCCGCAAGCGCCACATTCCCCCTGGTGAAGTTGTACTCCAGGCCGAAGCTTACGGGGTCGAGGGTCGTAGCCATGGTGAGGAGCTGTTCGAGCGGTTTGGGGTATATGGGTTGGAGGCTGGAGTTGACTCGCACCGGCACAGCAACCCAGTAGACCGCACCGGTGGCGGGGAAGTCCACGTAGCGCTCGCGCAGGTCTAAGCTGTATCCTGCTATGAATTGCGAGACATCGGCATTGGTGTAGGTGTAGGAGACTTCCGCTCCAGAGGTGATCCAATCGAGCCTGACCAGGACGCGCACGTATGGTCCATGCTCGAAGGTGTAGTTTACCAGGTTGATGGGGCTGCCGCCGCTGGGAGTCGCGGAGATCGTTCCGCCTTTGTTCCCCGCGGCAACAACGAGCATGAAATCGTTGGCGGCTGCCCGTTGCCTCCAGACGTTCCCACCGCCTTGAGCTTGAGGCGGGCGCAAGACCCACGAGACCTTATCGATGACCTTGCCGGGGCTTGCTTGGACCTGTGCCCGAAAGTGATACACAGTAAACCGTGAGATGCTCCCGCTATTGAGGCTTGCCGAGGCCGTGATCGAGCCATTGCTATCGGCTCGCACCAACATCACCCGGCTTTGCGCCACATGGGATACTGAGTATTGGGAGCAGTAATATCCGCAGTACCCATAATACCACCCCCAATACCAATGGCACGAGCCATACCAGTAATACCAGGGCCAATAGTACCGCCACCAGGGCCAGCCCCACCAGTAGGTATAGCACTGCGTTTTGCGCTCTTGGTAGGATGGTGTTGCAGTGGTGTCAGTGAGGGTTTCCACGGGCACCCCGCTGATGGAGATGTCAGGTCTGATCGCAGTCCCCCCGGCACTGGCGATCACCAGGATGAGGTCATCCTTGATGACGTTGGGGATGGTGATGGGAGAGCCGGAGGTGTTCTCTTGCACGGGCGTGGGCGCGGTTATTCCAGTAATGCTCGCCATAGCGGTTCACCTCTCTCTTATAGAGCCGTTGAGCTTGCTCTCGCAGCGCCGCTGCTGCCCAGGAGCACGGCTTCGAGCCGGATTTGTACGTGCACCGGGTTATTCAGGGTGTGTCCGGCGACTTTGTGGATGGGGAGTTTTCCGGTGTGCCGGTCGCTGTCCAGGGCGTGGACTTGCGGGACAAACTCCGATGGCTTGTTCAGGATGTAGTCCCAGGTGTTGCGCAGCACCCACTCGGTGTTGGTCTCATCCCGGATGTACTCCTTCAGGAACCCGCCTTCGAAGCGGACCAGGAGGTCCCCGGGCTTGACCTCAAGCTGCGGGTCATCCTCGGGATTTCCTGAGGAGACATACCCGATCTCTTGATACCCTTGGGGGAAGTATTCTCTTCTAGTGGGCATAGGTCACCTCGTTTGGATTCCGGCGAGCAGCACTGGGGCGGGGAGGGTGTCGCCGCTGGCAGTGCGCTGCCGCACGATCTTGTAGTAGTAGGTCTTTCCCAGCGTCAGGGTTGTCGTCGGTATCTCGTATATCTGCAGTGGTTCGTTTGGGTTGAAGGTCCAAGGGGAGGCGCCGTAGAAGTACGTCCAGGGGCCGGTGAGGGACTCTGCCATTCCGACGGCGAGCACGGCGTCTCCTGGGGTATTCCCCTCGGCGGTGAGTTTCAGCCGGACCGCGCCGTCGAGAAACTTGGCTCTGGTGGAGAAGTAGGCTGGTTCGTCCACGGGGCTGTCTTTTCGCAGGATGAGGCCGTATTGTCCGCGGATGATGCCCCGTTGGGGCGGGCGCTCGTGTGCTCCTTCTGGGACGTACAGGCAGTCTTCGTGGGAGAGGTCGGTCCACAGGGCACGGGTGACGAGTGCATCCTTGGTGTCCTTGATCCGCCTGGTGAAGATGTACAGCAAGCGGTCCAGGAACTTCGAGCCGAAGATGTTGAGAGACCGTGCCCGCCGCTCCGTCTGCGGGATGAGCTCCCCTTGGGCTTCCCACCCCTCTTCGATCTCGGGTTCGTAGACTAGATCCGGCATAGTGCCTCCTTAGTAGGCTCCATCGCGCACCCGGATGCTCCTGTGCACGAGCTCCTTCTGGAGAGCGGTGTAGGAGTAGGGGGCGATGCGCAGTTGCTCGTAGTCGCGTTCATCCATGGGCTCCAGGGCGCCATCTTCGAGGAGGCCGGGCATCCGGCCAACGTCGAGCCCCTGGTGGGGGTCTTCCACCCAGAAGCCCTGGCCCACAGGATAGGCATCCGTGTCGGCCACGTAAAACCCCGTTCCGAATATTTCGAAGCGGTATCCTGCGGGGACGATGTGGCGCAGGAAGGCTATCAGATCTGTCAAGAGGTGATGGCCATCGAGGATGCCCACATCGAGCCCGCGGTCTTCATCCCGAATCCAGAAGCCTTCCCCGGCAGGATAGCCGTCCGTATCTGCAACGAAGATGTGATCATGTGCGTACAGGGATACGAGTTTCCACGGGAGGTGGATTTCGAAGTATTGGTATTCTTTTGGGCGTGAGGGCGTGGTGCGCTCGGTGGCTGTGAGGGTGATGTGTGGGAGGATTTCTGTTTTCCAGTTAGGGTTTCTCCAGGCGATGCCGATGAACCACGCGACAGCATAGGCGATGTCATCGGCGGAGCCGCGCGCGGTGTGGCACCAGACGAAGAGCCGCACCAGCTCTCGCATCCAGGGGTCATCCAGTGGTCCGGGGGCATAGAACCCTCTGGGGCGCTTCACCCCGACGTTCATCGCCAGGAGATCTAAGATCCAGCCCCAGGCCCAATCGAGGTCGCGGCTCCGCCGCGTGGACTCCATGTGCTCATCGAGCACGTCCATGGCGCGTGCCGGCTGCCCCAACAGCCTCTGGTACACCGGGGCCTGAGCGAGAAACTCTTGGTCAGCGGGCGGGAGCGTCTGGCCTTCGTCCAGCGCGGCGAGGATGTCAACAAGGCGCTGGATGGCCCCACGATCCCGCGAAGTCTTGCCCTTCCAATAGTACGGCAGATGATCAATGATGGAGGCGAGCCGGCTCATAGTGGTTTGCCGCGCAGCAGAACGGTGATGGTCTCTGGGGTCATGAAGGGTTTTTGGAGCGCTTCGGGGGAGAGGTCATCCTCCTTTTGCTGCTCTCCTTCAAACCCCCACAAAAGTTCTATACCCCATATTCCCGCAACGGCCCCGTGGATGTTTGCCAGAGCGCGTGAGTGGAACAGGGTATCTCCTGGTGGGGAGCCACCGTGCTCCTGGTTCTTGCTGTCTACGCCCCCCACGTAAGCGATGAGCGCATCCTTGACCCGGGTGATCCCATCGATGGGGAACTTCTCGTTGGGGTAGATAGAGACCGTAGCGGTGACGATTCGTGGCTGTGGTCGGAAGAAGCGCACGGGGAAGAGCTGGTTGTTGATGCCTCGCACCGAGCGCGTGACGTTTCCGACCATTTCGGTGCCGAAGGGGACGTGGTCATGGAGCACCTGGGCGATGGCATCTGGGTCGCCGCCCCACACGACCGCGGCGATGCTGGCGGGGGGCATCAGCACCCCGTTGATCATCTGGGGTTCCTTGAGGGGGTTGTTCAGGACGCGGGCGAAGAAGACCCCGGGGAGCTGCATCAGGTGTGAGCGGATGGCTTCGGGGTTGCCCCACCCTGCAGTGTAGAGGGCTTCGAGGTGTCGCAGCCTGAGGGAGGTGTCATCTTCTGGCGGGGCTCCTCCGGCGGTGGCGCCCCCGGCACCAGTGGTGATCTGGCAGTACAGTGCTCTGGGCTGTGGCTCGTTGTTCTCATGCCATCCCGTGAGCGTCTCGTCGAAGCCGAAGGAGAGCTCTCCGGAGCCAGCGAGCACCACTGGGGCGCAGCGGATGGTAGTGTGTCCGAAGAGGTCCAGGGAGAGTGATGGGAATGTCAGGTCTGTGCTCTCTCCTTTTGCCAGCACCGCTCGCTGCACCGGGGTGCGCCCCAGAAGCTCCTCGGTCGCATGGTCGTAGAAGAACAGGGCCACCTCGAAGACCCTGTAGGACTCCTGTTCATTCTTGGCCTTCAGAACAATGCTCCTGATGATGTCGTACCCGTTGAGGGAGATGAGTTGGAACCGCGAGGAGAGTTCGTCATCTGGGATGGGGAGGTAGCGTGTCACGCTGGTGCCTATGTTTGCCACATGGGTGACTGGGGTGTTGCTGACCTCTTCGATGCCGGATATATTGGTGCGCAGGGAGATGGTGCCTGCGGCGACGTTGCCGGATGGTCCTGGCTCCACCGCTTCGATGGGGGCGTAGGCGTAGCCGTCCGCGTTGATGGTGACCCTTCGCGTGTTGGTGAATGTGGCGCCGTTGTGGGCGACCAGTGGGAGTTCACCGGGGTTGAGGGTTGTGCCTGGGGTGCCGCGCACCCAGACGGTCCCCGTGGCCTTGGTTGCCGGTCGGCGCCCGTCGCGCAGCACCAGTTTGGCCAGGTAGTCCAGGGCGATGCCCGTGGCCGTCGTGATGAACCCCGAGTAGAAGACGTCATGCAGAGCTGGCCAGAGGGCATCGACGATGGAGTCATCCAGGCCCCTGTTGGACAGCTGCTCCGCGATGGCCTTGAAGAACTGCCCTTCGGGCTTGTTGTCCCGCAGCTGCACGCCGGTGGCGGCCAGCCACCGCTCGGCAAAGGCGTTATATATTTCCTGCCAGGTCGGTACCTCAAACCCCGTCGCGGTTATCCCTGCCATCACAGCACTCCTGTGGGATAGAGGTCGTAGTACAGCTTGACCAGCTTCTGGTCGAATGTCGTAGCCGATACCTCCACGGTGATGCGGCGTCGCAGCGGGTCTGCGGGGGCGGCTTCCACCCTATCCACCCGCATGACGCGTGGGTCTTTGAAGACTTCTCGCATGACCAGGACTTCGATCCTTCGGAGGTTGTACGGGTCCATAGGCGACCCCATCAGGGGGATGGTTTTGTCCCCCTTGGGGTGATCAATCCAGGGCAGTCCCATCCGGCGGTCGTACCTGTAGTCGCCGCGCTGCATGAGCAGGCGCAGGAGGATGCCCTGCCGGATCTCGTCGAAATCTTCGCACAGGGCCAAGCCCTCCGGGCCCAAGCGGAGATCGAACTTGGGCATGACCGGATCGGCCTGGGCGACCATATCTGCGAGGAATCCGAACTCTTGCGCCACGGCTAGCCCTCAGTCTGCACAAGACACTCTTCCACGGGGAAGAATATCCTCTTTCCGCGCGGCTGAACGAAGATGATGTTTTCCCAGCGGGCTTGAGCTTGGATGGGCGGCATGGTCTGTGCCGGGGCGAGCGGTTCTTTTGTGCGTCCGGCCACTATCCACGCCAGGGTTTGCCACAGGCCCCCAGGGCGCACGATGTGGAACTTCCAGGCGTAGTACCGCACGACGGCGGCGGGCACCCGGCTCTGCTCCGCGATGAGCTCGATGGGCACGCCCAGGGCCAGCATATGATCGAGCCAGAAGGGGTTGCGGAAGGGGAAGCGCATCAGTTCCGCTTTGGCTAGCTCCCACGCCAGGTGCTCGCATGACCACGCCACATACACCCTCCGGAAATGCTCCTGCCTTGCTTGGGGCGAGAGCGCCCGGAGGTTCTCCTCATACCCCGGGTAGTATTGGCGCCAGAGGTCTATGAGGTGCTGAGTGTAGCGGGCGTAGAGCGTGTGCATAGCTAGAAGTTGATGGGGTTGTCCACGTGGTGGAATTCCGACCATTCGGTATGGGGGTACCACCAGAAGTTGGGGAGGGTAGGGGGGTCACCTGGTCCTGGCTGGCCGAGGTTCCCGTGGTTGTTGTACTTGGTGGCGCAGGGCTCGGCGAAGAGGATCTTCCACCGGGCTTTTTCCTCGAGCCAAACGTGCCTTCCCATACGCGGATGGATGATGTGATCCCCCTCAGGGGTGGTGTATATCCTGGCGCCCCAGCCGGGCGTGCCGTGGCGCCCCCAGTAGTGCACCCAGTCGTCGGCTTTCATCTCGATGCGGTTGATCCCCATCTCATCCGAGCGGTCCTTCGGTGCCAGCGGCTCTCCGGAGTCGCAGGTGAACCCCAGCAGCACGAACGCATCCTGGAGGTGGAGCATCCGCTTGTGTATGGGGTCTATGTCGTACCGGTGGGCGTACCGGATGAGCTCGTCCTTGGCCCGGTGCGAGAAGATCACGGTGACGTCGTCGCCTTTTTTGTAGCGGATGCGATTGAGCCCGAACCGGTTCTTCCCGTGCAGCACAGGGCACTCGAAGATGATGGGGGAGCTGGCCTCCTGACCACGATGGAACTTGGCCAAATTTATCGGCGCCTTCTGGCGCGGCGGATCTCCGGTGAGGAGCTTTCGCTTCAGGCGCACCACCGCGCGCATACGGTGGTAATCAATGTCCTCTTCGAGGACCGCAGGCTCCATCACATGCAGGCTCTTGATCAGGGATTTGATCTCTTCCCGCATGAGGACCTGCGCGTCTGGGGGAATGTGCTCCGTCGGCATAGTGGTTAGAAGGGTGCGTTTTGGGCCTGCTGGGTGTCTCCGAGGACGACGCTCGGGGGCGCCCCGCCGTACTGCCTCAAGTAGACGTCCGTGAGCATGTGGGAGTTGTCGCAGGAGTGGCAGCCGTGGACGACGCGAAACTTCCCCAAAGTGAGCGGTGAGCCGCTGAGGAGGTGCTCCAGGGCCATGTGGGCGGCCTCAGCGGCCGATCCGGGAATGTCTACGATCTCCACGATGCTATCTGGCTGCAGGATCGGCACGAGCAGTCCCGTCACGTGTACATGGGCGGGCTCAAAGCGCTGCCAGAAGACCTTGTTCCTCCCGTCCTGCGACAGAGCCACGCTCTTCTGGATGTTGAACAGCCCTGTCAGCCGGGACCAGATGAATTGCGTCGGGATGCCCTCATCCGGCGGCATAAGGTAGACCTCGCGGTTGTAGCAATAGAGCTTGGACTCCATGTTCGCCGCCACTGTCTGCATCTCGTTCCAGATGTTCCCCATGACGGAATACCCGGTGCGCGCGGGAAAGTCCTTGGCCGGGGTCATCCTTCGGAGCGGCAATCCCAAATCTCCGCACAGGTCGCGAAAGATCATGGAGTACATGGTGTTGGGCTTCCACCACCGCGAGGTGATCTTGGTGAGGATGTATTCTGGCGAGTCCAGGAAGTGGATTTCCGTGCCCCGGGTGACCCGCGCTTGGTCCTCAATGAAGTCATCGACCTTGGTGATCGTGCCGGTGACCACCAGTGGCGGCATGAGGTTGGGTTGCCAGTCCACCCGCAGGGTGATCGTATCTCCCTTGCGGAACAGAGCGATGCTCTCCTTTTTGAGGTTGTAGATCCGGATGATGCCGCGGTTAGCCGCAGGGGTGGTGTCGAACCACCACCAGAAGTCGATACGGGCTTCATGGTAGGGCAAGAGGCCCTGGAAGCCGCGCTCCAGATTGCGAAGGTTGAGCTGCCGGAACGTATGCCCGTCCTCAGTCCGCACCTCAATGACCCACCCCAGACCCGGAGCGCCACTGACCATGCTCTTGAGTGCTTTTTCCAGATCGTACGGCATACCCCTACCCTGCTTGAAGAACCGGCAGGTGGTCCTGCCCAATCCGGGAGTTCAAATCGATGAATGCGACGATTTCGACGCCATTGCCCAGGTTTTCCGCGGTCACCCGGGTGATGCCCGGCTGGCTGGCCAGCGGCACAAGGTAGATGCCCTGGGCGCGCGGATCATGATGGACCTCGCCGAGGATGTCCACGCCCAGGACCACCTTGCGTCCCAGAGCTATGGGGGAGTAGGTGTCATCGAAGACCGAGATGACAGGGTACTGGTGGGTCTCATCCCACCACATTTCGAAGTTGTAGATGTTGGTGCCGAATCGGTGCTGCCATGCCTGCCAGGGAATGGAGCCGCGTTGGACGTTGAGACCTCCTATGGCCTTCAGCGCCATGATGTTCTTCTGCCCTTGAACTTCCTCTTGCCGCTGCTGGCTGTTGGCCGGGTCGACGAGCTCCGCGCCGGAAATCTTCCGCTTGAACTCTCCGACCTTCTGGCTTTGCTGGCGCGGCTTCCCCTGTAAGGATGGGAAGAAGATGCTCTCCTTGCCCTCCCAGGAGAAGGCGGAAGCGATGCTCTGGAAGGTCTGGAGCGCCGCTCCTACCCCTTCAGTGACGAGCACCAGTCCCATGGCGAACCAGCTGAGCGGCCAGGGCAACTTGCGGGCCTCCTGCATGCCGCGCAGCACCCGCTTAGCAAAAGCCCCACCAAACGGCCCCAACGTGTACGTCACCGACTTGAGGTTCAGCGTGACGCTGTACGCGTTCTGGTAGACGTTGTCCGCAACGGTCTCATAGGACTCGATCATGAGGTCGTCGAAGACGGCGCCGGGGTAGTTTGGGGTGTAGTACGAAAAAGTGGTGACGCGGTTGGCAAACTGCCGTCCCTTCTCCCACAGCATGATGGGGCGCATTCCGGTGCCGTCGCCGTAGAGCTCCACAGCGCCCACGGCCTCCGGCGGCATCGTCAGCAGCCCCGTCACGTTGATCACCGCTGGGAGGAACTTGATGGCCTCAGAGAGCGGGTGCCCAAAGAGCATCCCCAGGTTCAGAACGTTGATCGGGTCGTCGGTGATCTCATTGCGCAGGAAGATGCTCTCGGAGAAGGCAAAGATCTCCAACATATCCCCGGTCTCATTGTCGATGAGCAGGGATTTGTTTCTCATGCTCTCTGGTGGTCGGCGCGCCATCAGAAGTCCTCCATCCCCTCAGCGGTAATGGACATGGTGGCGGTGGCGGCTTCCACGGCCATCAACGCGGCGCGTTGCACCTGGGCGTAGATGGCGGAGGCGAGCGCGTCGTGGTCGCGCCCCATCGCACGGCCGTTCACGTTGATCGTCCCGATGTGGACCGTCGGGGCGAAGGTGGGAGAGTAGATCCGCCCCAGCGGCGCAATCCCCTGCCCCGTCCGCGTGTACCGCACCGCGCCCCAATCGGGACTGCGCAAGCGCCCCCCACCATACTGCCCAAACAGCCAGCCCAAAAACGATGTCAACCCCGAAGTGATCACCCTGACGATGGCATTCCCGGTGCCGGTAAACAGCCCCATCAAGCCGTTGGCAAGATCCGCGAAGATGTTCGCCAGCGCCGTGGAAATGAGCGATCGGATGAGCCCCGGGTCACTGGGGAAGAGCTTGTCCAGCCCCAGCGCCTTGAAGAGCTTCTCCCCATCAGTGGAGTAGAGGAAGAGCTCAATGTTCGTTCGTATGGCCTTTGCCATGCTCTGCACAAAGGTGTCGAAGATGGTGTTGAGCATGTCGACGATGCCGCCGTAGCGCTCCGCTATGGCCGCCGCATGGATGCCCTCACTGATGCTGAGAGAAAGAGCATTGATGATGTTCCGAACAGCATCTCCCAGCGTCAGCTGCTCGCGCTCCACCACCTTGGGCATATCCTGACGGAGCTTCTCCATGGTGGAAGTGATTATGGAATCAAGAGCAGCAGCGACCTCCACGAACCAGAGGAAGGTCTCGCGGTTCTGTGGGCTGGCCTCTCCTGGAATCGCCAGAGGGGCCAACTCCCGAATATATTCTGAGATGATGCGGCGCTCCGCCCGGAGAGCGGCCAAGAAGTGGCCCTCACGATCCGCCGCAAAGGCAAGGTCCTGCAACTCCTTCAACGTCTCTCGTAAGTGCTTGAATGCCTCTTCCTTGGGGATGCGAGCAGGCTTAGAGAAGAAGGTGAGCAGCTCTCTCAGGGCCTCGCTGAACGACCCACCCTCCATGACCCTCCTCATCACCTCAGTTCTCTTCTTTATCAACTTGATTTCATAACTCAATTCTGGGAAGATGCCCGACATCCACTCGATTATTGTTGCCAAGAGCTGTATGAGCATTTCGCCGACTTGGGTGAGGAAGGTTCCAAATCGGTTCAGTATGGTGTTGAAGATGACAGCGGTGGTATTTTCGAGGCGTTTGGCATATTCGGCGAGGGCGCCTTTGGCATCCGCGGCTTGTTTGGAGAGCGACTGGAATTGGTCGCTCATCTTCATGATGGCGGAGGCGGCGCGTTCGCCGCGGCGGGTGAAGAGGGCCATCAAGTCGGCGGTGGATGGTCCGGCGGCCTTGAGCCGCTCGAGAAATTCCACGAACGAGATCAGATCGTGCTGGAATTCGAAGAGAGCGCCGGTGAGCCCCAGGCGCACCAGGACGGCGCGCTGCGGCTGGGCGAGCATGCCGCCTTTGAGCTCAGAGAGGGCGGTCATCAAGGCGCGGATCGCGGTGGCGGCTTCTGGCCCGCGTATGCCCAAACGATCAAGAATGACCAGGATTGCGCTGAGGTCCTCGACGCTGACGCCGAAGGCCTGAGCCGCAGAAGCCGACTCGATGAAAGCCGTGGTGATGTACTGGAGGGAGCTGGAGGTGAGATCCGCCACCCTGGTGATAATATCCCCCATCTGCTCGAAGCTGCGCCCAAATTGCGAGCTCAGGGTGACCAACTGGACGGCAGCGGTCTGGACATCGACCTCGGCCACACGAGCGAACCGCAAGGCGGTTTGGGCTGCCCCGCCGATGGCCTCCTTGAAGGAGAGGCCGGACTTGACCAGCGCTTGGACGGCTTCAGTAACTTGCTCGATGCTGTAGGCATAGCCGGTGGAGGAGGCGACCTCTCTGAGCTTCGCGGAGATCTCGCCGATGCTGCCAGCGGCCTTCCCGGCGGCCAGCTGGATTCTCACGAGCGCCTCTTCGAGCTGGACAAACTTGCTGATGGAGCTGGATATACCTGCAGCAACCGTGCCAGCGATCAACGAGCCGAGGCCGATCAGCCAGGCGCGTTGGGCGACCCAGCCACCGGTTGCTCTTGCCAGGGCTATACCGAAGCCCATGCGTTGGGCGGCCATGACTGGTCCCATGGGGACTCCGGGGATGAGCCCCATGAAGGCGCCGCCGACGGAGAGGAGGCCGCCCAACTGTCCCGACTGCGACAGCGTGGTGATGTTGGTGACGTCGCGTCGGCTCGTGATCTTTTGCAGCGTGGCGGAGAACTTTTCGACCTGCTTCTGGTTTGCACCTGCTGTCAGGAGCTGCTCTTTGAGGACTTCGGTGAAGTCTCTGCCCTGGGCCGCGGCCATCATGTATGCGTTGCGGACGATATTGAGAGCTTCGGCCTGGCCTTTGATGCCCTCGGTGACGATGGCTTCGACGGCGGCCCGGGCTTGGGCAGCGGAGATGCCCTGCTTGGTGACCTCGAGGTTGCGCAGGATGCTGAGGTGCTGCTTATCCAGCAGGGTCTTGATTTGCTCTCCGGAGAGGCCGAGTGCTTGTGCCTGCTGCTGGATCTGCTTGACGAATTCCGTCTGGGCCTGAAGATTGCTCTTCATGGAGGCGCCGACGGTTTTGGAGATTTCTCGGGCCATCTGGGCGATCTCCTGGAGGTCCTGTTTGAGGGTGCGGAGGGCTTCCGCGCCGCTAATGGTGACCTTCAGGGAGATCGCGCCGGAGAGGGCGCCTTGGATGGGCTCTGGCATGGCTACTTCTCAGTGGCAGACTTGATGGCTTCGGCTTGCAGGTGTGCCCACTTGCTCTCGGCGATCAGGAGCTTGTAGTGGAGGGTGGCTGGGATTTCCGTAGGGGGGCAGCCGAAGACGTGGTGGAGCTGCAATTTCCCCAGGACGATGGGGAGCCACAGCTCCCACTCCTCATCGACTTCCCTTGTCAGGCGCTCGACCGCCTGTGGGCTCCACAGCCCCTCGATTAAGAAAGGAGTAGTAGGCCATGAGGAGCCCTTGGAGGGCGGAGTAGGTCATGGTATCGAGGTCGGGTTCTGGGAGGACGTATTTGCCGCCCTGGATGAAGGGGAGCACGTCCATCAGGTTGATGGTGACGGTGTCGGCGCCGAGCTCGAACTTGAGGGATTTTTTCAGCTCGATGACCGCGCGAGCGGTGGGCATGAAGAACTCGTAGGTGATGCCGGTTTCCGGGCATTTCCAGGTTTGGGAGAAGCCGACTTTGGAGGGGTTTTTGGGGGTATCTTGATCCGGCATGGTGGGAAGTTCACTCCTTTCTCTGCGAGGTGTGTGGTGTACTCTCGGCAGGGGGAGTGAGCTGGAGCCGGTCGAGGAGGGCGTGTGCTTGGGCCAGGTGCTACGCCAGCCAAGGCTTCGGCCTGGCCCTCGGCACGTTCCTAGAGGGCTCGCGCTCTGCTCTGCGCGAGGAGTGGAGAAGCCAGAAGTCAGAAGTCAGAGGATAGAGGTCAGAGCTGACCAACTATCTCAGTTGGGGCCAGTGGGCTACAGGTTCTGTTCGTCGTCGAAGACGCCCGCGCCGACGATGGTGAACTCGTAGTCGCTGCTGGTGGCGGAGCGGGTGACTGGGGCTTCGTTTTCGATGGCGCAGTCCCACATGGAGGCGCCGTCTGGGGTGCCGGACTTGTCCTTCACCCCGAAGGTGAACCCGTGATCCCGTCCGGCCAGCGCCCGCATGAAGAAGAGGCTGGGGCTGTCCTGTGCCAGCACGATGCGGGCGCGCATGCGCGGGTCGTGCTTGCGTATCCGATGGACCTTGCCATCGGCACTGGGCTCGCTCAGTTCGTTGATGGGGCCGAACCGCTCCACGGTGATGGAGCGCCACCCGGCGATGGGCGTGCCATCGGCCGCGGCCATGAACTCCGCCGGGTCGTATTTCTCCACTCTTTCCTTTGGGGTCGGGATTTCAGGCATAGGAGCACCTCGTTCAGTTGCAAGTTGCAAGTCCCAAGTTCCAAAAGGTACAGACTTGCAACTTGTAACTTCTAACTTCTAACTTCTAACTTGTAACTCGTAACTCTCTCTCATGTGTGGTGGCTGGCGGGGCGTGTGTGCCCCGCCAGCGGTCAGGATGCTAGAGCGATGAGCTTGGTGGGGCTGTCAGCGCCGGGTTGAAGGAGGCGTACATGGTCAGTTCGATCTGTTCGATCTGCCAGGCTGGCTGGAAGCGCACCGCGGCTTTGAGGACGCGGCGCAGGAAGTCGTTTTCATCGACTTCCCAGACTCTGGGGAAGTCCAGCTCGAAGTAGCCGTGGTTGCGGGCGGTGTCCCTGGCGCCGATGAAGGCCTTCTTGGTGAGGATCTGGCAGATGCGTCGCACGGTGTTTTCGACCAGGGCGATGCCCGCGCCATCGTAGGTGATGCCGCGGCGGTTCTTCATCAGGGTGAAGAGCCCCATGGTCATCTCCAGCTTGATGCGGTCTTTCTTCCACGTCCAGTCGAGGAAGCTGGAGTTTGTGGTCCACGACCCCGCGATGAACCGGTTCCCCAGGTCTTCCACCGGGACGATGGCGGCTGGGGCGCCCGGGGCCATGCCGAAGAGTGTGGCCAGCTCCGTGCTGGTCCACTCTGCGGGTGTCAGCAGGGACGGGACCTTCCAGAAGAGGCTGAAGTTTCCCGGCTCGATGGGGTCCTGCGCCAGGGTGACGAAGATGCCCGCCAGGACGGCGTCGGGGAACTCCGCCGGGTTGGTGTGGGCGATGAACCCGGTGCGGTCGGACGCCAGCTGGTCGATCCGGGCCTTGATCTGCTCCGCGGACTCATCCGGCCGGTTGGTCGTCAAGTAGATGGCCGTTTCTGTGGCGATCTGGTCGGAGAGCGCCTGGGTGTCCCCGGGGACGTCCTCGTGCGAGGTGCACAGGATGAAGTATGCCATCTCCAGCTTGCGGATTCTGGCGTACTCCTTCCAGGAGTTGTAGGCGCGCACGAGTTCGATGCCGGAGGCCGGGGTGTTCAGGCGGCTCAGTGGGACCTGGATGTTGGCGCTCCGCACGTACAGCCGCGCCGCAAACTGCTTCGTTGGGTCATCCGCCCAGGCGGCATCTTTGATCTCCGCGGCGCCACCGCTGGCAACCTCGTCAGTGACCACGGCGATGTAATTGGCGGTGCTGGGGTCGTAGTCGCCCTTGAGCACCAGGTGGTAGGAGGTGTTGGCGTCGAGGCTGACGCCGCGTGGGAAGGGGAAGGAGACGACCTCGTACCCTGCCGGAGAGATGCTGCTGGCAGGGATCCTCGCGGAGACGCCCACCGCGGTGCCGCTGGGGGAGCCGGTACTATCTGTTTGGATTTCCACCCAGACGAACTTCCCCGCAGGGATGGTGCCGAAGCGCTTGAGCCCTAGGCGCGCTTCTTGAGCCACCATGTTTGCCGTCGGTGTGAAGGACACGGCCAGCTCGACGTTGTCGGCGTCTCCCAGGCGCAGCCCCGTGTACGAGTCGGCAACGTACTGCGGGTTGAAGTCGCACGCTGGGGTCAGTTCGCTGCGGACGACCTCGAACATCGTGCCCAGGCCGTTGGAGGCCCCACCATGGCTGGCGTACAGCAGGCCCAAAAGGGTGGTGTCATCACCCAGGGCCTCGATGAACTCCTGGGCGGTGTAGGCGAGGTCTCCGGAGTCGTTCGTGGGCAGCGTGATGGCGATGTCCACGGGGATCATCTGTTCGTCGAGGCCGTTGAGGATGCCGGAGCCATCGGACCCCTCGGCGTTGACGACGTCCACGAGGGCCGCGGCGTCGGGGTTGTACCCTGGCGCGGCGGGATCGGTCAGGGCGTCCACGACCTCCTGGGCCGTGGTGATGACGTTCTCCTGGTTGTCCGTGGCCAGGGTGATCACGATCCGGTAGTGCTCAAAGCCCTGCAGCGTGCGATACCCGTGCCGCGTGGGTGGGATCAGGCCGCGCTCGTTCTGCACCGCGATGGAGAATGGGACGTTGGGCTTTTCCGGGTCGACGAAGGCCACGGAGACCACATGCAGGGGCGAGATCTTCTGGGTGATATCCAGCGCGGTGTTGGGGTTGGTGAAGCGGGCTTTGAGGGTCTGGGAGATGGAGGAGGCCCAGGGGGCATTGGGGCCGCTGCCGGAGAGGGCGCTGATGGTGAGGCGGTCGCCCCAGCGGCCGAACCGCTGGGCCTGAAAGACCACCTTGTTATTGGTGGTGGAGAAGCCGGATTCCACCGAGGCAAGGCGGTAATCCGTCCTGGTCACGTTCCAGACCCAGACGCGCCGTGGGCGGCGCCCATAGCGGTCCTGAGCCAATACCTTGGTGATCATGCGGTATTCTGGGTCGGCCTCGTCGAAGTCGGCGCGCGCCTGGGTGGTGTTGGAATAGACGCGCAGGGTGTTGCGCACGGCCTTCCCGGGCGTCGTCCCGAGAATGCCAACCTCGGTGAGCGTGGGAATGGCCGACGGTGACATCCCGTCGACAACGCTCACCCGGATGAAGTCGAAGATGGGGCCATCGAGCATGGGCGCACCTCGCTATCTTCTCAAGGGTGCTATGGTTTCCGCGAAGACCGCGGCGTACAGCTCATCCTCGGTCTTCTCCGGTATGGGCTTTTCTTCGGTCAGGGGCTGTTCCGCTTGGGGGAAGTGGCTTTGCCCGACCTGGACCAGCTCCTGGGTGAGTGCCTCGATGTTGTACTGTGCGGCCAAGCTTTCCGGCCAGGGAGATCCGAGGCCGTCGGGCTGCCCGCGCAAGCTGACGAGCACCTTGAGGGTTTGCGGGTCTTTCTGGAAGATCTCGTGCAGGAGTTCCTCATCGACGATGTTCTCTCCGGGTTTGAGGGCCAGGCGCGGCACGCGGAGGCGCACGGCGGTTGGCTTGGTGTTCCGCACGATGATCCTGCCCTTGTGGTCCACCCCGTCAATGGTGAAGTAGCCGGAATTCAGGCGGGTCTGGTAGTCCGGGCTGTTCTGGGCCGCCAGGGCTGCCTCCTTCGGGGTTAAGTACAGGACGCCTGAGGGCTCCCAGGCCAGGGAGAACACCGAGAACTTTCTCACAAACGGCGCACGGTTGTATATGGTTATGGTTGCCACGGGTACCTCCAGAGCATTTCACTACAAGGCGATGACGAGTCGTTCTTCGAAGGGTTCGCAGGGCAAGCGTTCGGGCTGGCTGCCCGCACCGATGCCCACCAGGATGCGCTTGATGAGCGGGATCTCCTGCCGGATGAGCTCATCGACGGACACCCTCAGGATGATATCTCTCCTTCTGGCCCAGGATTCATCCCGACCCGGGCGCGGCTCGACGAAGTCGTTTATGATGAGCTCTCCGGGGTCGAGCACCCGCGCGGCGATCCGCCTGGTGTGCAGCAGGGCGTTGAGGCCGGCTGGGCTGACCAGCCAGTTCTGAAAAGCAT
>FWWL01006421.1_pt1 | contig 17104 bp, 16 predicted proteins | sample 2228331 | NCBI WGS metagenome assembly FWWL01 (sample SAMEA103939775, study PRJEB20133) | metagenome
GCGAACTCACTCGATGACCTGCGAATACAGCTTGATAGATTCTTTGCGTCCTTCGCGACCGGGTCGCCAAAGCTTTTACAGTATGTCGGACTAGGATAGCGGATTAATTTCTGGAACACCATAAGGCGGTGGTACGGGGTAGTACGATCGGCTTTGGCCGGTCTCTGACCGCCTGAAGGTGGTGGTACGGGTACGCCAGGCGTATGGTTTTTCAGTAACCAATCCCCGCCAGCCCGCGCCGTCGGGCTTCGCCCTGATAGCCGCGGGCTTTAGCCCGACGGCGCACAATGCAGGCGTCCCCGCCGCCAGCGACGCGCGCCACGCGCTGCTCGCATGCACTAAGAGTCTAGCCGAAAAACCGATCCTTCGTACGCGCTGCGCACCACTCAGGATGCGGTTGTTCGGCATTCTGAATGATTCGGAGAGGCTCTAAATGTCCTTTGTGGACTTCGTGCCTTTGTGGTGCGATCCTTGAGCGATGTCTTATTGTCTCTGCCCTCGAATGAGCGGTGTGAACAGGTGCTGAAGGATTTCGACTTGACAGCGCGTATCCACCATCGTACACTACGCGCGAAGAAAGTATATATTTTATTGGAATGGACACGCCATCTATGTCTATTATCATCACCCACGCCGAAGCGCGTGACATTCGTTTCCCTACTTCTCGCACGCTCGATGGATCGGACGCGATGAACCCCGATCCCGACTATTCGGCGGCATATGTCATCCTCCACACCAACGTCCCTGGTCTGGCGGGTCACGGTCTGACTTTTACCATCGGGCGCGGCAATGAATTGTGCGTTGCGGCCTGTCAGGTTCTGTTGCCGGCAGTGCTGAATCGTCCCCTCGAGTCAATCACTGCCGATATGGGCGCGTTCTGGCGCACGATCACCGGCGATAGCCAGTTGCGCTGGATCGGACCGGAGAAGGGCGTTATCCACCTGGCGACAGCTGCGGTGGTCAATGCCGTCTGGGATCTGTGGGCAAAGGTCGAGCAAAAACCGCTCTGGAAGTTGCTGACCGACATGTCGCCGGACGAACTGGTGCGCTGTATCGATTTTCGTTATATCTCCGATGCGTTGACCCCCGACGAGGCGCGTGACATCCTGCGCCGCCAGGAAGCGACGCGCGCCAGCCGCGAGGCGGAGATGCGTGCGTATGGCTTCCCCGCCTACACGACTTCGGCGGGATGGATTGGCTATTCCGATGATAAGGTGCGTCGCCTGTGCCAGGAAGCAATTGATAGCGGCTTCCAGCATATCAAAATGAAAGTGGGCCGCGACCTCGACGCCGACCGCCGCCGCGCCCGTCTGATTCGCGAGGTTATCGGACCTGATCGCAAATTGATGGCGGATGCCAATCAGGTATGGGATGTTCCGCAGGCAATCGCCTGGATGCGTGAACTCGCAGAGTTCAACCTGTGGTGGATTGAGGAACCGACCAGCCCTGATGATGTTCTGGGGCACGCGGCAATTGCCCGCGCCGTAGCGCCGATTGGCGTCGCCACCGGCGAGCATGTGCAGAATCGCATTATCTTCAAGCAGTTGTTGCAGGCGAACGCTATCAGTTTCTGCCAGATCGATGCCTGCCGCCTCGGCGGGGTCAATGAGATGCTGGCAGTCATTCTTATGGCGGCAAAGTTCGGTGTGCCGGTCTGCCCCCATGCCGGCGGCGTCGGACTGTGCGAGTATGTGCAGCATCTGTCGATCTGGGATTATATCTGTGTCTCGGCATCGCTGGAGAATCGTGTGATCGAGTATGTCGATCATCTCCATGAACATTTTCTCGATCCGGTTGTTATTCGCAATGCGCGCTACATGCCGCCGCAGGCGCCCGGGTATAGCATCGAGATGAAGCCGGAATCGCTGGCGATGTATGAGTATCCGAACGGTGCGGCGTGGCGCGAATTCCGTTGAACGTTGAACGTGGGAACGTTGAACGTGGGAACGTGGGAACGTTGAACGTGGGAACGTGGGAACGTTGAACGTAGCAGAGGGGAGCAGGATGGGGACACCGTTGCGAGGGAGCGCGGCCCCATTCGTTTCTTCGTTCTCCATTCGTTGACAGCGGAGATGGTACGGGAACGTGCGAACGTTGAACGTGCGAACGTGGGAATGTGGAACGTGGGAACGTGGGAACGTGGGAACGTTGAACGTGCGACCGTGGGAATGTGGAACGTGGGAACGTGGGAACGTTGAACGTGGGAACGTGGGAACGTTGAACGTAGCAGAGGGGAGCGGGATGGGGACACCGTTGCGAGGGAGCGCGGCCCCATTCGTTTCTTCGTTCTCCATTCGTTGACAGCGGAGATGGTATGGGAACGTGGGAACGTTGAACGTGCGACCGTGGGAATGTGGAACGTGGGAACGTGCGAACGTTGAACGTGGGAACGTGGGAACGTTGAACGTAGCAGAGGGGAGCGGGATGGGGACACCGTTGCGAGGGAGCGCGGCCCCATTCGTTTCTTCGTTCTCCATTCGTTGACAGCGGAGATGGTATGGGAACGTGGGAACGTTGAACGTGCGACCGTGGGAATGTGGAACGTGGGAACGTGCGAACGTTGAACGTGGGAACGTGGGAACGTTGAACGTAGCAGAGGGGAGCGGGATGGGGACACCGTTGCGAGGGAGCGCGGCCCCATTCGTTTCTTCGTTCTCCATTCGTTGACAGCGGAGATGGTATGGGAGTGTTAGAATGCAGACGCACGACTATCTCCCAATCACGTAATCTCGCAATCTCCCAATCACGTAATAATCTCCCAATCACGTAATCTCGCAATCTCCCAATCACGTAATCACGTAATCACGTAATCACGTAATCACGTAATCTCCTAATCTCCTAACCTCACAATCACGCCATCTCATCTGAAAACGTGGAACGTGACTTCTGACTGCACAAAGGAGCGACAATGATGTACGAACCAACTCTTGAGTCCATCCGCACCCATACCGTTCCCGACTGGTTTCATGACGCCAAACTGGGGATTTTCATTCACTGGGGGCTCTACTCGGTGCCGGGATGGGCGCCGACAACCGGACCTCTCCACGAGGTTGTGGCAAAAGAGGGTTGGAAACGATGGTTTGAGCGCAATCCATACGCCGAGTGGTACATGAACTCGTTGCGTATTCCGGGAAGCGCAACGGCAGCATACCACGCGCAGCATTTCGGTGCGGACTTCCCGTATGAGCGTTTTGCAGAAACGTTCAACCATGAAACAGCGACCTGGGATCCGGCGAACTGGGCGGATCTGTTCAGGCGCGCGGGGGCGAAGTATGTTGTACTCACGACCAAACACCACGACGGTTTCCTGCTCTGGCCCAGCGCTCATCCCAATCCGTTCCGCACGGACTATCACGCCACCCGTGATCTGGTCGGCGATCTCACCGATGCAGTGCGCGCCGCCGGGTTGCGGATGGGACTCTATTACTCCGGCGGTCTCGACTGGACGTTCAATGACCGGGTGATCGCCGACATCATTGACCTGTTCATGGGCGTGCCACAGCAGCAGGAGTATATCGAGTACGCCAACGCCCACTGGAAAGAACTGATCGATCGCTATCGACCCAGCGTCCTGTGGAACGACATTGGATATCCGGCAGCGGCGCATCTGGCGGAATTGTTCAGCTACTACTACAATGCTGTCCCCGAAGGGGTGATCAACGACCGCTTCACACAAGCCGCGACTGGCGACGGTCCTCCCGATCCGGCTGCTCTCATGCAGGCGCTGGCGCAGGGCATGCTCCCCACACCGCCGCACTTCGACTTCCGCACGCCGGAGTATGCAGTATTCCCCGACATCAAGACCGAGAAATGGGAGTCGTGCCGTGGACTCGGATATTCATTCGGCTACAACCGCAACGAAACAGTCGATGACATGCTTTCACCCGTCGAACTGGTGCGATCTTTCGTCGATATTGTCAGCAAAAACGGAAACCTGCTGATCAATGTGGGTCCGATGGGTGATGGGACTATTCCGCCAGAGCAGGCAGAGCGTCTTGAAGCGCTCGGATCGTGGTTGTCGGTCAACGGTGAGGCGATCTATGGATCACGTCCCTGGACATGCGCCGAAGGAACAACCGATGGCGGCACGGGGGTGCGGTTCACACGCCGGGGCGCCGATCTGTATGCTATCCTGCTCGACACACCGCCACAACCCACAGTGACCCTGCTCGATCTGGCTGTTTCTGCGGGAACGAGCGTGGACTTGTTGGGGTACGGCGCTGTTGCGGCAGAGCAGCATGATCGCGGGCTGACCGTGACCCTGCCATCACCGCTGCCCGATGCGCCGGCGCATACGATCAAGATCACTGGCGGAGCAGGATAACAGCGCTCTTCGGACGATATGTTCTTCTGAGCCTGTCGGGGAGGTTGGTACGGTTTGGACAGGGCCCGGCAGGCTCGATTTCTTCTGCAGCATGACAACGAGACATCGCTTGATGATCGCACCACAAAGGCACAAAGCCCACAAAGGTCACGCCTGGAGATCACACGTTTTCGAGCCCGTTGCACCGTCGCAGGCGCCTGGTCACGATTGAAGGTTCAGGGGTGGCTCCCGCGATCACGTATCGGCGGCGGAAAGACGTTCGCACAGACGCCGTGCGCAGCAATCTACAATCCAAAATCTACAATCTAAAATGGTATCACTCTGGCAGACGAAGATCGACCTCGAACGTCACCTCAATCTCCGGGTGCAGCGAGGAGCGAACCGAACAGTATTTGTTGAGCGCCAGGTCAACAGCTCGCTGCACTTTGTCGAGCGTCGTTGCTGCAGCGGTAACTTCGTAGCGCAGGTGAATCCGGCGATAGCGCCACGGTGGGTCGGCATCCTGTTCTCCATCGACCATAATGGTCAGGCGGCTCAACGTCGCCCGTTGTTTCTTCAGGATATCGACCAGGTCAACAGCTGAACACGATGCCAGTGCGATCAGCAGGGTTTCCGACGGCTTGACCCCTACGCCGCCGCCGGGGGACAGTACAACAGTGTGCTTCGTGCTATCCACTCCCAGAAACGTCTGATCGTGAATCCAGGTGAGTTCAATGTGTGCCATGATGATGTGTTCCTCCAATGATGCCAGACAGGCGACCGCAGCGTACATGCCCTGCGCTGGCTTTGGGCGACGAACTCAAGGTTCAGCCAGCGCCAGTTCCCTGAGCCCGTCGAAGGGAACCGGCGTCGGCTTCGAACGACGAACTCAAGGTTCAGCCAGCGACCGTTTTCTCTGGCAGGCTCAGGCAACGGAGTAAGGAGCGGACGCTGGCGAGATGCAAGAAACGGGGTACTCGTGTTCCTTTTTCCGTATGATGCGCACACACAGGTGTTCACCATCGGAAGTTCGGGGAACGCCTTCGAGATGATGAGGCGGCGGGGTGGCTTTTGTGCGTGCCACGGGATGTTGCCCCGCCGACGTAAAAACACTATCTGAATGGGTGTGACCACTTGCGCAACTCATCGGAGCATACAGATTTCCCTCATTGAGATGTCACATGTGCGCCAGAGGTTACATTGACTGGTACACCGCCGTTTCAAACGCCTCGAACAGCGGCAGCGACTTTGTATCGGCAAACGGCGTGATCTGCGTCAGATACACTCCGCCGATGCCATGCTCGAGATCGATCCAGAAGTATGAATTTGCCAGTCCAGCCCATTGCAGGCTTCCTGCAGGCCGTCCAGTCGGTGCAGGTTCGAGATTGATCTGCCAGGTCAGCCCCCATCCTTTGGGCAGCCCCGGGAAAAATTCCGCGTCGTTGGAAAACTGCGGCATGACGCTCTTCATTGGCGTTACCCGCAGATCGCCGATCGCATTCTGGCACATCAGGTCAACCGTTTCGGCGTTGAGCACTCGCGTGCCGTCGAGTTCGCCGCGGTTGAGCACCATGCGCACGAACCGCGCATAATCTCCCGCCGTGCCATACAGACCACCGCCACCCATCTCGAATTCGGGATCCTGCGGTATCTCGAACTCCATCGGCGCCAGCGCACCGTGTTCATCACGCGCATGGACGGTCGCCAGGCGTGCGCGCATGTCGGGACGAATCCTGAAGGCAGTGTCGTTCATTCCCAGCGGACCCAGCAGATGCTCCTGCATGTACTGGCTCAGTCGCCTGCCGCTGACCGCCTCGACCGCCAGACCAGCGAAATCGATACCGATTCCATATTCCCAGCGCTCACCCGGATCAAACAGGAGTGGTGTTCTCAGTGAGGCAATCTTTCCGCTGGCGACGCCGGGTACGCCCATGACCTGCTGGTAGCGCAGAATGTCGGCGCTCCAGAACTCGTAGGAAAACCCCGATGTATGCGTCAGCAACTGGCGTAGCGTGATCGGGCGCACTGGCGGGCGTAGTTGTGGCTGTCCATCTGCATCCCATCCTTCGAGCACCTGCGCCTCTTGCAGCATAGGAACCCACCGGTCGGTGGGCGTGTCGAGATCAAGTTTCCCCTGCTCGACCATCTGCATTGTGCAGGCGCCAGTGATCGCCTTGGTCATCGAAGCAATCCAGCAGACAGTATCGACCGTCATTGGCTCGCCAGTTGCCAGGTTGCGCTTCCCAAATGCGCCTTCGTACAGTACCCCCTCGCGGTTCACAACGACCGCCACAACTCCCGGCACATCCCCTCGTTCGACTGCGGCGTTCAAGAGACCGTCAACCCGTTCTTTCAACGACATTGTTGGATCCTTTCTGGTACAACAACGAGACATCGCTTGATGATCGCACCACAAAGGCACGAAATCCACAAAGGCCACGCTTCGCTTATTGATTCTTCCGCTTCCTGGACAACACCTACGTGACCTGTGCCGTTCCCATCCCATCGGCTGGCGCAGATTCAGGTGAGGCGACCGGCTCGCTGCGAGGGTGCAGCACCCGTGGCAAAACCTCATCCATGTGCTCGACCAGGACGATCTCGAGGCTCTGGCGCGTTTCTTCCGGCAGTTCGCGCAGGTCGGGCGCATTCGCCTTTGGCAGCAGAACCGTGCGCACACCGGCGCGCTGTGCCGCCAGTAACTTTTCCTTGACCCCGCCAATTGGCAATACCTTGCCACGCAGCGTTATTTCGCCGGTCATGGCGACATGCTTGTGTGCGGGACGCTCGGTCAGTGCCGAGATGAGGGCGCTCGCCATTGTGATGCCGGCGGACGGTCCATCTTTTGGTACGGCGCCTGCCGGGACGTGGATGTGGATGTCGCAAATCTGGGCGAAGTCGGTTGGGATATTCAACGCACGTGCGCGCGACCGTGCATAGGTCAGCGCCGCGCGCGCCGACTCTTTCATCACATCACCGAGCTGTCCTGTCAGGGTCAGCTGACCATTGCCGGGCACGACGCTTGCTTCGACAAAGAGCACATCACCGCCGGTCGGCGTCCATGCCAGCCCGGTGACCACACCCACTTCATCCTCGCCAAGAAGCGTCTCGCTGCGGAAGCGCGGCGGTCCCAGCAGGTCGTCGAGGTCAGGTGCGTCCACCTGTTCTGGCAGCGGTTGCCCTTCCGCCGCACGTGTTGCCATTTTGCGGTAGATCGCGCCGATCCGCCGTTCCAGGTCGCGCACGCCTGCTTCGTGGGTATATTCGCGGATAAGGCGACGAAGCGCCGCTTCGGTGACGGCCGGTCCGCGTTCCGCCAATCCCTGCTCATTCCGCTGGCGCTGGATCAGATAGCGACGGCTGATCTCCAGTTTTTCCATCTCGGTATAGCCGGCGAGTTCCAGCAATTCCATGCGGTCGAGCAGCGCAGGAGGAATGGTGTCAGACCGGTTCGCGGTGCAGATGAAGAGTGCGCGGCTCAGATCGAACGGCACGTCCAGGTAGCGGTCGACGAACGCAACATTCTGTTCCGGGTCGAGCACTTCCAGCAGCGCAGCCGCCGGATCGCCCTGGAAACCGACGCTGAGTTTATCGACCTCATCGAGCATGAAAACCGGATTGTTGCTGCCAGCGCGATTGATCCCCTGAATGATGCGTCCTGGGAGGGCGCCGATATAGGTGCGGCGATGACCGCGAATCTCGGCTTCATCACGCACACCGCCGAGCGCCACCCGCACAAACTTGCGCCCCAATGCCCGCGCAATCGACGTTCCCAGGCTGGTCTTTCCAACCCCAGGCGGACCGACGAAGCAGAGGATCGGTCCACGCGCGCTACCGCTGACATCCTGTTCGAGTCGCAGTTTGCGCACTGCCAGATATTCGATGATCCGCTCTTTGATCCGTTCCAGATTGTAGTGATCCTCGTCGAGCACCTGACGCGCCTGCGTCAGATCGAGATTATCGTCGGTACTGACATTCCACGGCAGATCGAGGAGCCAGTCCAGATAAGTGCGAGCAACAACCGACTCGGCGGCGCCGGGGGGCATGCGCTCCAGACGCGCGATCTCACGTTCGGCTTCCTTGCGCGCCTCTTCAGGGAGGTTTGCGGCCTCCAGTCGGCGGCGCAGTTCGGCGATTTCGGCGGCATGTTCGTCGGTTTCACCCAGTTCACGCCTGATCGCCTCGAGCTGCTGGCGCAACACATACTCGCGCTGACTCTTCGACATTTCTTCCTGCGCCTTGCGTCCGATGGTCAGGATTTCGCGCTCGCGTTCAAGGAAACTGAGCACCTGGCGCAGACGTTCCTGCACGTCGAGGGTGTCGAGCACAAGTTGTTGATCCTCCGGCTTGAGGTTCAGGTTTGCGGTGATCAGGTCTGCCAGCATGCCAGGTTGCACTGTGTTGGCGGCCACGATCGCCAGTTCATCGGGCAGGGTAGGGCTGAGTTGAATAATCTGCTGGAAGGCGGCGAGCGCCGCGCGCGCCAGACCGCTGACCTCAACCGAAAGGACGGCAGGATCGCGATGGATGGCAACCCGCGCCTGCGGGTACGGCTCGGTGACGATCAGTTGCGTGATCTGAATGCGCGCCTGCCCCTGCACCAGGATCTGCACCGTGCCGTGCGGCAACCGAAGCATCCGCACAATCAGCGCCGCCGTTCCCGTGCGCGCCAGTGCCAGCGGATCAAACCCCTCGCCGGGCTGGGTGCGCATGAAAACGCCGATCATCTTCGTCGAAAGCGCCGCTTCATCGACCAGTTTTACCCACGCATCGCCGCTCACAACGAGCGGCAGGAACATGCCGGGGAACAGCACGACATTGTTGAGCGGCAGGATCGGCAGCACTTCCGGGATGTCAGGCGGGTTCTGGGGCATGGCTGGTGCACTCATGGCTCACCCTCCCGATGGATATGGACGACGATCTGGCGGGCGCCGCGTCCGGCAAAGGGGAGCAAGATTTCCAGCAAGCCATTATTGAAACGGGCGTTCGTTCGATCCGGGTCGATCGGGCGTTCAAAAGGCACCTCGATCTGGAATGCGCCGGACGCAATCTCCATTCGGTGGAGCTGGCGCAGGTCGTGGGGCAGAGCGATCTGTCGCACGCCAGCGATGCGTACAAACTGCGGGTGCGCTTCGATCTGGACATTCGATGGCTCGACGCCAGCCAGTTCAACGACCAGCAACATCGCCTGTTCGGTCTCGAATACATTAACAGCCGGCGACCATGGGCGCATATCGAACGGCGCATACGGCATACGTGTCCGCAGAATGCGAATCGAGGCATGAGGGTTATCGTCGAAGATCACGCACTCCCTCCTCTGCTATGGATCGGCTTATACTATTTTGGATTTTGGATTTTTGATTTTAGATTGTAGAATACTATGTCTGGCATCACACAGCGCGGATTGGTATGAGAGCCTATCCGAATAACCGCATCTTGAATAGCACGCAGCGCATATCGAAGAGGTGGTTTGTCGGATAGGCTCCTGGCAGATTGAATCCTGCAATACGTTGTCATAATTACAACGAGATACGGGATCTGTTCGAATTATACCACTGCCCGTGGTGCAGATGACTGTCACCGCGAGGGCAGCGGCGGCGTCCGACTTGTCCGAAAAATCGGGCGGGCACGCGATCCGGCGTATGACGCAGGTGACGGTCATCGAGTGACTGGTCAGATCCTGAGCGTCTCAGCCGCGCGCCGCAGAACTGCCAGATGCTGACCGACGTTCGTCAGTCCCATACCCATGGTATTGAGGCACAGGTACCGCGCTCCAAGCGCACGCCAGGCTTCGATGTAGGCAGACCAGCGTTCCTCGGCGACGGAGCGCAGATTCAACTGCGTCTCGATGCCAATCGTCGATGGGTCGCGTCCGGCATCACGGGCGTACCCGGCGAGGCGCGCCAGCGCCGCGCGGGTTGTGTCGTCCGGTGGACGGAACGTGATCCAGCCGTCACCGATTCGCGCAACGCGCTTCAGGGTTGCTTCAGCGTACCCGCCGATCCAGATCGGGATCGACCGGCGCGGTGGCAGCGGGTTGATGCCGGCTGCCTCGATCGTATGCCAGCGTCCGCGAAAGGTGATGACGTTTTCCGACCAGAGCGCGCGCAGAACTGCGATCTGCTCCTCACTCCGCACGCCGCGATTGTGGAAGTTTTCGCCCAGACCCTGATATTCGACCTCGTTCCAGCCGATGCCAATTCCGAGGCGCAGGCGTCCGCCGCTCAACACATCGACCTCAGCCGCCTGCTTGGCAACCAGCGCCGTCTGTCGTTGCGGCAGAATGATCACCCCGCTGACCAGACCGATCGTGTTGGTGATGCCTGCCAGATACCCGAACAGGACAAACGGTTCGTGGAACATCGACTCGCTCGTGTACGGTCCGCTCCAGTCGGGGCGAACCGATGGGTCGGCGCCGAGCACGTGGTCGTATGCCAGAATGTAACGATAGCCAAGTGCCTCGACCTCCTGCGCGTATTTGCGGATTGCGCCGGGGTCGTCGCCGATTTCCGTTTGAGGGAAGACAACGCCGATTTCGAGAGGTTGACTCACACTTGCCTCCACTGCAAGCATATGCTATAATCCGCATCAGTGTTTGAGCAGGCAGGGCGCCAGTGTTCGCCCTGCTCTCTTTGTGTCAACGGGGTCAGGCAGCAATGTCACAACAGATTATAGAAGAAATCGAGCGCCGCTACATGAAGCAGGACATCCCTGAGTTTCGCGTGGGCGACACTGTGCGTGTCGGTGTGCGCGTCGTCGAAGGGAACCGCGAGCGCATCCAGGAGTTCGAAGGGGTCGTCATTCGTAAGCGGGGCAGCGGTCTCAATGAGAATTTCACGGTGCGGCGCATCGCTTCGCACGGGATCGGCGTCGAGCGCACCTTTCTCGTCCACGCGCCGCGCGTCGAGAGCATTCAGGTCGTTCGCCGGGGTAAGGTGCGGCGTGCGCGCCTGTTCTACCTGCGCGGTCTGACCGGCAAAGCGGCGCGGATCAAAGAACGACGCTAACCTGTCGTGCGCCTGCCTGGTTTTTATGGCAATCAGCGCCCCTGATACTCGCTATGTGCGCCTGATACGCTGGGCATTTGCGCGCTTCTATCAGGAGTTCGCCTGGACCTACGATACGGTAGCGGCGCTGGTATCGTCGGGGCAGTGGCGGGACTGGACGTTAACCGCACTCGAGTTTGCGCATGGCGCGACGCTGGAGCTTGGCTGCGGCACGGGGCACGTCCAGCTGGCGCTGGCGCAGCGCGGATCCGGTTTTGCCGTCGGGCTGGATCGCTCATCGCAGATGCTCCGGCTGACTCGTCGTCGCCTGAGTCGATCCGGCGTGAAAGCGCCGCTCGTGTGCGCTGATGCTCGCGCTCTTCCCTTCGTCTCCGAGTCATTCGACACGATCATTGCAACATTTCCAAGCGAGTATGTCGCCCACGATGCAACGATCGCCGAGATCAGGCGTGTGCTTCGCCCTGGCGGAACGGTTGCGCTGGCGCTGTGGGCGCGTTTCGCCGATGATTCGCTGTACGCCCGTCTGGTCGATGCAGCCTACCGCGCAACACTCCAGCGGTCGCCTCGTCCGACAACGTCTGCATCTCTCGACGCATTGCACCGCTTTGGTGAACGGTTCGAGCGCGTCGGTATGGACGTGTCGTTCAGAGAAGTCGCAACGCCTGGCGGTGTGGTTCAGTATGTCGTGGGAACGCGCCGGACTCTGTGATGGCAGGGTGTCAACCGACAGTTGATGAGGAGCGGGCGTTGCGCGCCGCTGGATTCCGCGCCATTGCCGGGGTCGATGAAGCCGGGCGCGGCTGCTGGGCAGGACCGGTGGTCGCTGCTGCCGTCATCTTGCCGGACACAGTGATCGATGCGCCTGAGGCGCTCAACGGTGTCGCCGACTCGAAGATGCTGACCTCTGCACAGCGCGCGGCGCTTTTTGAGCGAATCACGAACGTGGCGGTTGCATGGGCAGTTGGAGCGGCGCCAGCCCACATCATCGACAGTCATGGCATTTTGCCCGCCACACGCCTGGCGATGCAGGTGGCGTTGTTGCACCTGTCGCGTCCCGCGGATGCGCTGCTGATCGACGCGGTGCATCTTGATGGCTGGCGCCTTCCGCAGCGTGTGCTGATCAGGGGTGATGCGCACTGCCTGTCGGTCGCAGCGGCGTCGATCATTGCCAAAGTAACGCGCGACCGGTTCATGGAAGCGTTGGGGCGATACTGGCCCGAATACGGCTTCGCAGCGCACAAAGGGTATGGTACTGCAGCGCATCAACAGGCGTTGCGCCGCTACGGTCCCACCCCGCAGCACCGCATGACGTTCCGCCCGCTGCGTGATATGGAACTCGTCGCTGCCGGGTGCGCGACGTTGCTGCAAGAAGTAGAAGGAGAATCTCCATGATCCTCGATCTCAGCGCTGGCGAACATGTGCGGCGCCTGCATCGCGTCGGATTACGCCCCAGTGAACGCCTGGTCAACAACATCCTCCGCTGTGGCGATGCCGCTGTCGATCCATTGATCGACCTGGCAACCAGTGTCTCGCTCCTCTATGAGGAACCGCCGATCGCCTATGCGCCCATCCATGCGCTGCGCCTGCTTGGTGAACTTCGCCCGTTGCGCATGGTCGAACCGCTGTTGAAGAGTGTCGATGTCGAACTTGATGAGATGGTCGCGTTGCGTGAAATCTGGCAGTACGAAGTGCCGCATATGATTGGGCGGATTGGCGCAGCAGTCGTGGCAACGCTCTGGGCATGCGTCGATGACCCCGCGTACACCCCATTCGAACGTGACGGCGCGCTGCTGGCGCTAGCGTATGCCACCGTGATCGATGAGGCAGTGCGCGAGGAGGTCGTTGCTGAACTGCATCGGCGGTTGATGCAGAGCGACGACCGGGCGCTGAACGCGGGAATCGTGCGCGCGATGGCGTATCTTGAGCTTGCCGACAGGTATGGCGACATTATGGCGCGCTACCGCGCTGGCGCGATCGATCAGAATAGCATGCCGGCCGCTATTGCTCGCCAGATGCTCCTGTCGCCAGAGACATCCAGAATCGCCAGCCATGCGAAACTCTCATTGTGGGAGCGCTACGACGTATTCGGGCCGTTCCCGGAACAGGAAGACGACAACGACTTCGATGACATCGAGGAGTAATGCCCGTGCGACCAGTTGATAACCTTCACGTTCTTGCCTTTGAACCGCTCACCCCGCCGCGCGTTTTGCGCGAACGCTATCCGATAACCGAAGCCGCCGCGCAGACGGTCTACGAAGCTCGCGAAGCGATCAAGCGCATTATGCGCCGTGAAGACCGCCGGTTACTGGCGGTCGTTGGTCCCTGCTCGATCCACGATATCGACGCAGCGCTGGAGTACGCCCGCCGCCTGGTGCGGCTGACGGTCGAGATGCGCGACCGGATTGTGATTGTGATGCGCGCCTATTTCGAGAAACCGCGCACGACCGTCGGCTGGCGCGGTCTGATTAACGACCCGCACCTCGACGGTTCATTCGACATGAACGAAGGGTTGCGGCGCGCCCGTGAACTTTTGTTGCACATCAACGACATGGGGCTGCCCACTGCGACCGAAATGCTCGATCCGATCAGCCCGCAGTATATCACCGACCTGATCAGCCTGACCGCCATCGGCGCGCGCACCGTCGAGTCGCAGACCCACCGCGCGCTCGCCAGCGGTCTCTCGATGCCGGTCGGCTACAAGAACAGCACCGACGGCAATGTCCAGGTGGCAGTCAATGCGTTCCTGTCGGCGCGTCGGGCGCACTCCTTCCTCGGAATCAACCAGGATGGGCAAAGCTGCGTGGTGCGCACGACTGGCAATCCCGATGGTATGATCATCCTGCGTGGCAGCAGTGCCGGACCGAACTACGATGTGCTCACCGTTGCGCGCACTGCGCAGGCGATGGAAGAATCAGGTCTGCTGCCTGCTGTCATGATCGATTGCAGCCACGCCAATGCTGGCGGTGACCACAGACGCCAGCCGCACGTTTGGCGCCAGGTGCTGCACGAGCATATCACCGGCAGCAATGCCATAATCGGCATGATGGCCGAGAGCAACCTGTATGAGGGCAAACAACCAATCTCCGCTGACCGCTCGCAGTTGCGCTATGGTGTGTCGGTAACCGATGCCTGTATCGGATGGGAAACGACCGAACTCATGTTGATCGAGGCGTATGAGGCGTTGGGGCGTTGAAAAAAGGAGGCGGGAAGGTTGCACGTTGAACCTGAATGTTCCAGAGCAGTGCGCTTAGCGCATATCCGAACAACCGCATCCTGAGTAGCGCGCAGCGTGTATCGAAGGGGGGTTGTTCGGTATCCTGCGTTATTCAGATAGGCTCTTACTCACGCATCCTTGTGATGCGCCCACCACATCGCGATGATCTGACTCTGCAAAGCCGCCTCGGTTGCATCGGTTCGGCGCATCACAGCCGCCGCCGCCAGGTTGCCCAGTTCGACCGCTTCGTCGAGAGTGGCGCCTGTACACAGCGCCGCTGCTATGGCCGCTACAGCACCGTCGTTTGCTCCGGACAGCTGGATCGGTCCGGCGATCGGAACTGGAGGTACGTGGAGCATTCCCTGCTCGTGAACAACGAGCATCCCGCGCATGCCAAGCGTAACGATCACAGGTTTACCGGTGCGCTGGCGCAGTTGTTCGGCTGCCTGCCCCACCAGCGCCAGCGGCGGATTGCTGCTGTCGTTCGCATACACCGCACGCACACACGCGCGTGCATCGGGCACAATTATGACATGCCTGAACAGTCCGATACGATGGCGTGACGTTGCCAGAAACCAGACATCCCGGTGGCGATTGGAGAGATCGGCAATCTCTAAACGGAGTCGACTCGTGACGACGCCGCATTCTTCTTCGGAAACATGATCGACGACAATCACCGCATGGACCTGCGGCGCCAGTGCGCGCAGCCGCTCGATCAGCGCCGTCGTTGTTGAAGCAGCCATCGGCGTGCGAGAACGAATGTCAAGTCGTTCGAGTTCATGCGGCGTGGGGGGGGGCCCGACGATTACTGGTCGGATCGATGTCGGTGTATGCCGGTCGGCGGCAACGACCATTGCACGTTCATCGATGCCATGCTGGCGCAAACTCCGCCTCAGTTCATACCCGTCACCATCGTCGCCGATCACCCCAAGCGTAGTCACCCCAATCCCAAGCGCACGCAGGATGACGGCAATACTGCCCGCCGCTCCGGGAGTCATGTCCTCGGCAGCGACCTGATGAGCAGGAAGTCCCGTTTCCTCGGAATACTCGATGCGTGTCGGATCGATCTGCAGGCGCCGGTCGAGCGCAAAATCACCTGCTACCAGCACACGTGCATGGGCGCTGCGAAACAGAATGTCCTGGAGCCTGTTTTCGTCCATGGGCGCCATGGTGCGTATTCCTGATAACGATCGATGCCGTTGCGTTGATTTACGATATGCCGGAGTGGAAGCAACCGGCTGATAACAGATGTTGCTCTGGATGGTAGCACACATTGAGCCCGACGTATAGAGGCAGGTATGGAATCGCTCCCGACCCGGATCAGGAATGATCCCCCTTCCGATCGTTCGATCGATATGGTACACTGGTAAACAGGGTGAGATCATTCTTGCACACTGGAAGGCGCAATCATGGTGGAACAGGCAGTGCGACTCTTTCGTATTACGGTAGGCTGGATCTGTATTGCAGGCGGTCTGATCCTTTCGATTTCGCCTATTCCATTTGGATTTATCATCGTTATCGCAGGTGTCATCCTGGTCGGCCCGCGTGATCGGGGGTTGCGCATGGCGCGTGCCTGGTGGAATCGCGCGATCCGTACTCTGGCTTCCTCGTCTGTCCCATTCGTGGCTGGGCTGGCAAAGCGAATCATCGCCTTTCAGTCGTCTGTCGAGCAGCGCATTCATCAGTGGACATCCACACGCTCCGCTTCGCGTGTTGCGCCACGACGCGCTGCTGCGGAAGAATAGCCGGTCTAGCGCCTGCGCCTCAGCCAGTGCCACGCTGAGGGCCAGTTCGTATCACATACGTGCGTTACCCCATATTCAATGCGCTCGACTGCGAAGTCGGGCGCAAATAATTGTTCCACCACGCCTCTGGCGATCCAGCGCGGCGTTTCGCTCGTTGCATCATCATGCATATGCGCAAAGAGGAGATACAATCCTCCAGGCTGCGTCAGGCGCGCGACCTCTCCAGCATAGGCGCGAAGTTCTTCGACACTCATTCCGTGCATACAGCCGACGTCGATAACCAGATCATACGGGTCGTTCAGAAAACGCAGGTCGGTGACCGATGCGATAAACAGACGCACCCGATCCGATACGCCTGCGCGTTGAACCCGTTCTGTGGCAAGGGCAATCGCTTCGGGAACGAAATCCACGCCATCGACGCGCCAGCTGCGCGCTGCAAGATAGACGCATGCGCGCCCTGTACCGCATCCCAGGTCGAGCGCCCGCCCTGGCGGGAGAACGTCGGCGAGCGCCATCACTTCTGGTGGCGGCAGATCGTGATCCCAGGGAAGATCGCCATCGCGGTAGCGCTGCTGCAAGCGTTGAAAGCGGGTCGTTGGGTCGCTCATGCATCCTGTTCCTTTCCTGTTCTGTTCCATGATACAGGGTTTTCACACACGCCTGCCTCGAGGCGCCTGCCTGCATACCCTGGCAGGCAGACTTTGCCCGGTTGGGGCACGGCGCGCCGCCCCGACGGAGTGCTCCCCCGGCGCGCGAGTTGTGTCTGGTTGGGGCACGGCGGGGCGCTCCCCCGGCGCGCGAGTTGTGTCTGGTTGGGGCACGGCGCGCCGTGCCCCGG
>FWWL01006423.1_pt1 | contig 17097 bp, 19 predicted proteins | sample 2228331 | NCBI WGS metagenome assembly FWWL01 (sample SAMEA103939775, study PRJEB20133) | metagenome
CACGACTTGCATGTCTTAGGCACGCCGCCAGCGTTCACCCTGAGCCAGGATCAAACTCTCCAAAAAAGTACGCCCGAAGGCGTCTGGGTTCAGGTGTGTGCTGCCTCTCCCCTTTTCAAGATCCCCCTGCTTGGGCTTCCCGCCCGCGCAGCAAAAGCCATGCTATCAGCCCCCCTCCTTCTTGTCAACACCCCCCAGGCGGCGGATCTCCTCGATGAAGCGCTCCACGGAGTCAAACTCCCGGTAGACGGAGGCGAAGCGGATGTAGGCCACCTGGTCCAGCTCCCTTAGGAAGGCCATGGCCTTGAGGCCGATCTCCTCCGAGGTGATCTCGGGGCCCGTGACCTGGTCCTCAAAGGTGTAGGCGAAGCGCCTCAGGGCCTCGAGGTCCACGGGGCGCTTCTCGCAGGCGAGGAGGAGGCCCCTTAAGAGCTTGTCCGGGTTGAAGGGCTCCCTTCTCCCGTCCCGCTTCACCACCATGAGGGGCTCCAGCTGGGTCCTCTCGTAGGTGGTGAAGCGGCGCTCGCAGGCGGGGCATTCCCGCCTTCTCCGGATGGCCGCCCCCTCGTCGGAGGGCCTGGAGTCCACCACCCGGGTGTCGGGGTGGCCGCAGTAGGGGCACTTCACGGCACTTCCCGGTAGAGCTCGTAAAGCTCGGGGGGCATGGGGGGCTCGGGGAGCTGGACGGAGAGGAGGGCCCCCCGGATGCCCTCGGAGACCATGGACCCGAGGCCCAAGGCCGCCCGCACCAGGGGCTGGTCGTGCTCCTCGGAGACGGGGTCCCGGGAGGGGACCACCCCGTTCACCCGCACCCCGGGGAAGGTGCGGGTGGCCCCCTCGATGAGCCCCTCCACCGCCTTGCGCACGGAGAGGGTGTGGGGCTCCAGGCGGGCCTCGGGGGGGAGGACGATGGTCACGAACCCCCCGCCCGCCAGGTGCCTCAGGCCCTGCTGGAGGACGTAGAGGCTGGACTTCACGTCCTGGCTCATAAGGTCGTACCACTCGCTCTCCATGAGCTCCACGAAAGGGGTTTTGCTCTCCGCGGCGGTCACGTGCACGATGCCGTCCAGAAGCCCGAAGAGCTCCTCCACCTTTTCAAAGGTGCTGGTCACGTCCAACACCACGCTCATGTCCCCCCGGATGGGGATGGCCGTGGCCCCCAGGGCCTCCACCTCCGAGGCCACGGCGGTGGCCAGCTCCACGTCGGGGTCCACGGCGATGACCGTGGCCCCGTTGCGGCCGTAGCCGTGGGCGATGGCCCGGCCGAAGCCCCGGCCCGCCCCGGTGACCATGACGATCCGCCCCTCGAGGCCCAAGAGATCCCGTGACATCAGGCCCATTGTACGGGAAAATAGGGGTATGGCCCGCATCCGGGTGGCGGAAGGGGACATCACCGAGTTTGAGGGGGAGGCCATCGTCAACGCGGCCAACAACTGGCTCAAGCTGGGGGCAGGGGTGGCGGGGGCCATCCTCCGGAAGGGGGGGCCCTCCATCCAGGAGGAGTGCGACCGTATCGGCCCCATCCGCGTGGGGGAGGCCGCGGTCACCGGGGCGGGGAACTTGAAGGCGCGCTACGTGATCCACGCGGCCGTCCTGGGGGACGAGCCCGCCAGCCTGGACACCGTGCGCCGGGCCACGCGGAGCGCCCTGGAGAAGGCGGTGGCGCTCGGCCTTAAGACCGTGGCCTTCCCCCTTTTGGGCACCGGGGTGGGGGGGCTTCCCGTGGAGGCCGTGGCCCGGGTCATGGTGGAGGAGATCCGGGAGGCCCCGGACACCCTGGAGGTCACCCTTTACGGGTACCGCAAGGAGGACGCGGAGGCCATCCGGAAGGCCCTTTAGGGGGTGCCCGTTTCCTCCTTGGGGGTCTGGAAGTACCCCTCCTTAAGCTTCTCCAAGTCCTTGGGGCCCACCTCCTTGTCCCCGTCCAGGTCCCCGGGAAGGCCCTCCCCCTTCTTCCCCCAGTTCTGGGCCAGCTTGAGGAGGTCCTCAAACCTCCCTTTGCGGGGGAGGGGCTGGCCCAGGGGCTTCCCCTCCTTGTCGTAGAAGACCACCTTGGGGGTGAGCCTGGGGGTGAGGGGCTTTTCAGGGGTGAGGAGGAGGCGGAAGGCCTCCAGGTCCTTAAGGGGCCTGGCGAAGGCCAGGTCCAGCCGGAGGAGACGCTTTTCCCCGTCGTAGTCCAGGAGGTAGGCGGGGCTTACCGTCCTTAGGCTCTCCAGGGCGGGGGCGAGGTCGGGGAGGGGGAGTTCCAGCTGGAAGCCCAGGGCCTCCCGGGCCTCGAGGCGGGCCAGGAGGAGGAAGGGCCCCTCCACCTGGGCGGGGGGGAGGACCAGGGTGAGCCTGGGGGGCGGGGGGTCCCCCACGGTGAGGGTGAGCTTCTGGGCGCGGCTGTTTTTGGCCGCGTCCTCCACGGTGAGGATGAGGGGGAACTGGCCCTTCTCCTTGGGGGTGCCGGAAAGCCTTCCCCCCTGGAAAGCGAGGCCTTCCGGGAGCTTGCCCTCGAGGCTGAAGGCGTAGGGCCTAACCCCCCCTTCCGCGCTGAAGGCGAAGGTGTAGGCCTCCCCCAGGTAGGCCGGGGGCAGGGTGGAGGCGGTGAGCCGTAGGGCCTCCGTGCCCCCCAGGTCCTGGGTGCCGCAGGCCGCAAGGAGGAGAAGGAGGGGCAAAAGCTTCCGCATACGCCTAGTTTAGGCCAGGGGGGGCCCCCACCGCAGGGCAAGGGCGGTATAGTTGAGGGCATGGTGAAGCCGGACTGGTGGATCCGGGAGATGGCCAAAAAGGGCATGATTGAGCCCTTTGAGGAGCGCCTGGTGCGGGAAGGGGTCATCAGCTACGGGCTTTCCAGCTTCGGCTACGACCTGAGGGCCAGCCGGGAGTGGCGCATCTTCACCAACGTCTTCTCCACCGTGGTGGACCCCAAGGCCTTTGACGAGCGGAGCTTCGTGGAGTACGAGGGGGATGAGGTCATCATCCCCCCGAACTCCTTCGCCCTCACAAGGAGCGTGGAGTACATCCGCATGCCGGAAAACGTCATCGCCATCGCCCTCGGCAAGAGCACCTACGCCCGGTGCGGCATCGTGGCCAACGTGACCCCCCTGGAGCCCGGCTGGGAGGGGCACGTGACCCTGGAGATCTCCAACACCACCCCCCTCCCCGCCAAGGTCTACGCCGGAGAGGGGATCGTCCAGCTCCTCTTCCTGGAGGGCCCCAGGCCCGAGGTCACCTACCGGGACCGGAAGGGGAAGTACCAGGGCCAGCGGGGGATCACCCTGCCCAAGGTGTAGCCATGCCCTACCTTCTCCTCCTCCTTGCCTTTTTCCTTTCCGCGTGCAAAGGTGAGGCCATGCGGCCCGTACCTTACCTGTCGGAAACGCCCGTGCGGAGCTTCAAGGCCCCGGAGCCCGTTTTGGAGCCGGGGAAGGACTACTTCGCCCGCCTCAAGACCACCAAGGGGGAGGTCCTCCTGGACCTCCTGGAGAAGGAGGCCCCCAACACCGTGAACTCCTTCGTCTTCCTGGCCCTCCACCGCTACTTTGACGGGGTGGTCTGGCACCGGGTCATCCCCGGCTTCGTGGCCCAGACGGGGGACCCCACGGGCACCGGCCGGGGCGGTCCCGGCTACACCTTCGGCCTGGAGATCGTTCCGGGGCTGGGCTTTGACCGGGAGGGGGTGGTGGGGATGGCCCGCACCCAGGACCCCAACTCCAACGGCAGCCAGTTCTTCATCACCTTGGGCCCCGCCCCCCACCTCACGGGGGCCTACACCGTCTTCGGCCGGGTGGTGGAGGGGATGGAGGTGGTGAAGCGCCTCGCCCCCACGGAGGGCCCGGGGGCCGGGGGGGAGCGAGATCGGATCCTTTCCGTGGAGATCCTGGTCAAGGAATGATCCCCGAGGGCACCCGCTTCCTCCTCCCCCCCGAGGCCCGCTTCCGGGCGGAGGTCATGGACCGCCTGCAGGCCCTCTTCGCCCGCTACGGCTACGAGCGGGTGGAGCTCCCCGCCCTGGAGCTCTACGACCCCGCGCACCCCTTGGCGGGGCGGGCGTTCAAGCTGGTGGACAAGACGGGGGAGGTCCTGGCCCTAAGGAGCGAGTTCACCACCGCCCTGGCCCGGCTCCTCCGGGCCCACCCCCGCTTTGGGGTGGTGCGCTACCAGTACGCGGGGACCCTGTGGCTCCGCGAGGCGGACGCGGAGCTTGGGCGCTATAGGGAGTACACCCAGGTGGGCCTCGAGCTCATCGGGACCACGGGGCCTTTGGCGGACGCGGAGGTCTTGCACCTGGCCCTGGAGGCCCTCTCCGCCTTGGGGGTGGAGGCCGTTCTAGAGGTGGGCCTCCCTGCCCTGGTGGGGGAACTTCTTCTCGCCTCCGGGCTTCCCGAAGGGGTGCGGGCGGCCTTGCAGGGGGCCGTGCACCGCAAGAACCTCCCCGAGCTCTCCGAGCTCCTTTCCGCCCACCCCGTGCCCCCCCCCATCCGGGAGGCTCTCCTCGCCCTCCCCGACCTTTACGGGGGGAAGGAGGTCCTGGAAGAGGCCAAGCGCCTCCCCCTCCCCCCCAGGGCCCAGGCCGCCCTAAGGGGGCTGGAAAAGACCCTGGAGCTCCTGGAGCGCCCCGTCCTCCTGGACCTCGGGATGGCCCGGCGGTTTGAGTACTACTCCGGCATCTTCTTCCGGGCCTACACCCCGGGCTTCGGCCTCCCCCTCCTTGGGGGCGGGCGGTACGACGGGGCCCTCCTCCCCATGGCCGCGGGCTTCGCCTTAGGGGTGGAACGGTTCCTGGAGGCCCTCCGCCCAAGCCCCGGGGAAAGCCCCCCGGAGGTTCTGGCCCTGGACCTGAAGGCCCTTCGCCTTTTCGCCCGGGAAAGGCGAGTGGAGCTCTTCCACGGGGAAGACCCCCTGGCCTACGCCCGGGCCCGGGGCATCCCCTACCTGGCGGAAGGGGAGCGGATCTGGAGGGTGGAATGAAGCGCTTTCTCCTCACCGTGGCCCTGCCCAAGGGGCGGATGTTCCAGGAGGCCTACGAGGCCCTTAAGGCGGCGGGCCTTCCCCTTCCCCCCCTGGGGGAGGCCCGGGCCCTGCTCCACGGGGAGGAGGGCGGGGTGGGGCTTCTGGAGCTCAGGAACAAGGACGTGCCGGTCTACGTGGACCTGGGCATCGCCGAGGTGGGGGTGGTGGGGAAGGACATCCTCCTGGAGTCCGGGCGGGACCTGTATGAGCCCGTGGACCTGGGCTTTGGGGCCTGCCGGCTCTCCCTCATCCGCCGCCCCGGGGACACGGGCCCCATCCGCCGCATCGCCACCAAGTACCCCGCCTTCACCGCCCGGGTGCTGAAGGAGCGGGGCTGGGCCGCGGACATCGTGGAGCTTTCCGGGAACATTGAACTGGCCGCGGTGACGGGCCTGGCCGACGCGGTGGTGGACGTGGTGCAGACCGGGGCCACCTTGAAGGCGGCGGGCCTTGTGGAGGTGGAGGTCCTGGCCCACTCCACCGCCCGGCTTGTGGTGAACCGCCAGGCCCTGAAGCTCAAGCGGGACCTCCTAAAGCCCCTCATCGCTAAACTGAGGAACCGTGACCGAGGCCCGTAGGCGGCGCATAGAGGAGGTCCTGAGGCGCAGGCAGCCCGACCTCACGGTACTTCTGGAGAACGTCCACAAGCCCCACAACCTTTCCGCCATCCTGCGCACCTGCGACGCGGTGGGGGTCCTCGAGGCCCACGCGGTGAACCCCACCGGGGGGGTGCCCACCTACAACGAGACCAGCGGGGGGAGCCACAAGTGGGTCTACCTCCGGGTCCACCCCGATACCCCTTCCGCCTTCGCCCACCTAAGGGCCCAGGGCTTTCGGGTCTACGCCACCGCCCTTAGGGAAGGGGCCTTGGACTACCGGGAGGTGGACTACACCCGTCCCGTGGCCGTGGTCCTGGGGGCGGAGAAGTGGGGGGTTTCGGAGGAGGCCTTGGCCCTGGCGGACGGGCACATCCACATCCCCATGCTGGGCATGGTGCAAAGCCTCAACGTCTCCGTGGCCGCGGCGGTGATCCTTTTTGAGGCCCAGAGGCAAAGGCTAAAGGCGGGGCTTTACGAAAGGCCCCGCCTGGACTCAGAGCTTTACCGGAAGGTCCTGGAGGACTGGCTCAGGAGGTGAGGAGGGCCTCTCCTTGAGGTTAGGGTCTTCCGGGCGGATTTGCCCGTGGCTGGTCCTCCCTTCCCCGCAAAGGCCGCCGCACCCGGCTCTGGTACGCCTCCATTTCCTTCTCCCAGTAGCGAACGAGCTCCACCGGGGCGCAGGTTTTAGCAGTTCGGCCTCGGTCTGGGCCTGGTGTTCCCGGATGCGCGCCTGGTAGCTGGGATGCTTTTCCCAAGGCGCTTATTGCCCATTCACGTAGGTGAGCCACCCCTCGTACTCCGGCCGGAGGCCCCGGGCGGCCTCGAGGTACACCTCCCTTAGCCTCAGGGCGATGGGCCCGGCGGTGCCCGAGCCGATGGGCCGCCAGTCAATCATGGACACGGGGGTGACCTCCGCGGCGGTGCCGGTCATGAAGACCTCGTCCGCCATGTAGAGCTGGTCCCGGGTGGCCCGCACCACCTGGACCTGGTAGCCCAGGTCCCGGGCGATCTTGATCACGGAGTCCCGGGTGATGCCCTCCAGGTTCACGGAGTGCTCCAGGGCGTAGATCACCCCGTCCCGCACGAAGAAGAGGTTCTCCCCGCTCCCCTCGGCCACGTACCCCTCCTCGTCCAGGAGAAGGGCCTCGTCCGCCCCTGCGGCCACGGCCTCCATCTTGGCCAGGGCGGAGTTCACGTAGTTGCCCCCGATCTTGGCCTTCCCCGGCATGACGTTGGCGGGGAAGCGGGCCCAGGAGCTGGTGATGAGCTTGGCCCCCTTGCGCACCGCCTCCTCCCCCAGGTAGGCCCCCCACTCCCAGGCGGCCACCATGACCTCCGCGGGGTTGTTGGGGAGGGGGTTCACCCCCAGGGCCTTGGCCCCCATCCAGGCCAGGGGACGGATGTAGCAGCTCTTGTAGCCGTTTTGCCGCACCACCTCTTTGATGGCCTCCTCCAGCTCCTCTGGGGTGTAGGGGAGCTCCATGCGGAGCACCCTGGCGGAGTGGAAGAAGCGCCGGACGTGCTCTTTCAGGCGGAAGATGGCCGGCCCCTTAGGGGTTTCATAGGCCCGGATGCCCTCAAAGATGCTGGTGCCGTAGTGTAGGGCGTGGCTCAGCACGCTCACCTTGGCCTCTTCCTGGGGCACCATGCGGCCGTTCATCCAGATGAGCCCCGCCCGGATGTGCACGTCCCCGCCCTTGGCTTCCGGCTTGACCATGGCGAACCTCCGGCCCTCATCATAGCGCTTTTTTACCCGCTGGCCTCGAGGCGTAAGGCCTCCGCCAGGGCCCGCACCTCCTCCCCTAGGGCCAGGGCCACGGGCCTTTTCAGGGCCCCAGAGCGCAGGACCAGGTGCACCGTCCGCCCGGCCTGGGGAGGGTCTAGGGGCCTAAGGTGGCGGTGCTTTTCCCAGGGAAGGGTCCAGAGGGCCACCTCCGGCAGCAGGGTGAGCCCGCCCACCTCTTCCACCAGGAGGACCAGGGTTTCCAGATCCCCGCTTTGGAACTCCACCCCCTTGGCCCCAAGGCTCGGGCGGCACACGGAAAGGACCTGCTCCCGGAAGCAGTGCCCCTCTGCCAGGACCCAGGTGTCCTCCAGGGGGATCTCCAGGGGGTGGAGGGCCTGCCGGTGGTAGAGGGGGTGCTGGGGGGAGACGTAGGCCAAAAAGGTTTCCCGGAACAGGGGGTGGACCTCGAGGCCAGGGGCGCGCTCCTCCGTTCCGATGAGCCCCGCGTCCAGGTGCCCTTCTAAAAGGCCCTGGAGGATGCCCGGGGTGAGGGTTTCCTTTACGGAGAGCTCCAGCGCGGGGAAACGGGCCTTGAGCCGAGGGAGGAGCTTGGGCAGGAGGTAAGGGGCCAGGGTGGGGATGACCCCGATGCGGAAAGGCCCCTGGAAAACCCCTTCCTCTCCCCGGGCCAGGGCCTTGAGCCGTTCGGCCTCCTCCAGGACCCGGCGGGCCTGGGCGATCACCTGCTTGCCGATCTCCGTGGGTTCTAGGGGCTTTTTGCTCCGGTCAAAGAGGCGCACCCCCAGCTCCTCCTCCAGCCGCCGGATCTGGATGCTCAGGGCGGGTTGGGTCAGGAAGACCCGTTCCGCGGCCCGGGTGAAGTTCCGCTCCTCGTCCAGGGCCACCAGGTAGCGCAGCTGGTCCAAGGTCATAGATTTAGTTTATAGCCGGTGACCTAAGAATGTATTGGACTTATGCCTTCCCCACCCCTTACCGTGGGAATCGCCGGGGAAGCCCGGCAAGGAGGTGCAAGGGATGTTTCTGAGGATTGACCGGTTGCAGATCGAGCTGCCCATGCCCAAGGAGCAGGACCCCAACGCCGCCGCGGCGGTGCAGGCCCTGTTGGGTGGGCGGTTTGGGGAGATGTCCACCCTGATGAACTACATGTACCAGTCCTTCAACTTCCGGGGGAAGAAGGCCCTCAAGCCCTACTACGACCTCATCGCCAACATCGCCACGGAGGAGCTGGGGCACATTGAGCTGGTGGCCGCCACCATCAACGCCCTCTTGGCCAAGAACTCCGGGAAGGACCAGGAGGAGGGGGTGGACCCCGTGGCCGCGCCCTTGGGCTTTGCCAAGGACGCCCGCAACACCGCCCACTTCATCGCAGGGGGGGCCAACAGCCTGGTCATGGGCTCCATGGGGGAGCACTGGCACGGGGAGTACGTCTTCACCAGCGGCAACCTTATCCTGGACCTTCTCCACAACTTCTTCCTGGAGGTGGCCGCCCGCACCCACAAGCTCCGGGTCTACGAGATGACGGATAACCCCGTGGCCCGGGAGATGATCGGCTACCTGCTGGTGCGGGGCGGGGTCCACGCCGCCGCCTACGGCAAGGCCCTGGAAACCCTCACCGGGGTGGAGATGACCAAGCTGCTCCCCATCCCCCGCATCGACAACAGCCGGTTCCCCGAGGCCAAGAAGTTCATGGACCTGGGCTTCCACCGCAACCTCTACCGCTTCAGCCCTGAGGACTACAAGGACCTGGGCCTCATCTGGCGGGGCGCCTCCCCCGAGGACGGGAGCGAGGTGGTGGTGGTGGACGGGCCCCCCCAGGGCGGCCCCGTGTTTGACGCCGGCCACGACGCCGCGGAGTTCGCCCCCGAGTTCCACCCCGCGGAGCTCTACGAGATCGCCAAGAAGCTTTACGAAAAGGCCAAGTAGCCTAGGGGGCTGACCCCTTCTGCCCGCCCCCGCCGAGGCGGAAGCTTCGGCGGGGTGCTTACCCTGCCCCGTACCGCCCCCCCGGCAGGGCCCGAGCCAGGCCCTTGAGCTCGAGGCGGGCAAGGAGGCCCAAGACCTCCCCCACGGAAAGGCCCAGGGCCTGGGCCAGGTCCTCGGGGAGGGCCTCTCCCTTCCGGAGGGCCTCGTAAAGGGCCTGTTCTTCCGGGGGAAGCCCGGGGTCTTTAGGGCGCCCCTTCAGGCCCAGGTAGGAAAGGGCGTCCTCGGGGGCCAGGACCGGGTAGGCCCCGTCCTGGATGAGGCGATTGGCCCCCAAGGAGTTCTCGTCCGTGGGCCTTCCCGGCACCGCCAGGACCTCCTTCCCGAGCTCCAGGGCGTGGCGGGCGGTGATGAGGGCCCCGGAGTCCAGGGGGGCCTCCACCACGATGACCGCCTGCGCGAGCCCGGCGATGAGGCGGTTCCGCCGGGGGAAGAACTCCGCCTTGGCCCCGGTGCCGAAGGGGAACTCCGAGAGGAGGTCTACCCTTTCCGCTAAGCTCTGGTGCTCCGGGGGGTAGACCCGGTCCAGGGCGCTCCCCAAAACCCCAAGGGTCCTTCCCCCGGCCTCCAGGGCCCCCAGGTGGGCCTCCCGGTCAATCCCCCGGGCGAGCCCCGAGACCACGTAGGCCCCGGCCTCCGCCAGGGCCCGGGCGAGCCTCCGGGCGAAGCCCAAAGCCCAAGGGGAGGCCTTGCGGGTGCCCACCAGGGCCACCGCGGGGCTCTCCAGGCTCCCCTTCAGGTAGAGGTGGGTGGGGGGCTGGGGGAGGGCCTTGAGGCTTTCGGGAAAGGCCTCTTCCCATAGGCCCAGGATCCTCACCCCCAGGGCCTTCGCCCGCCGGCGCTCGGCCTCGGCCCGGGCCAGGGCTCCTTCCAGGTGGGGGAGGGCCTGGGGGAAGCGCGCCCTTAAGGCGGAAAGGGGGTCTTCCTCCAGAAGGAGCTCCAGGAGCCTCTTGGGGCCGATCCCCGGGAGGAGGGCCAGGGCCAGAGGGTCCATGGAGGTATACTAAACAGGAAAGGGGCCGGCCTTGGGCCGGGATCACCTATGGACGAGAAGACCTACTCCGGATTCGTGGCCATCGTGGGTAAGCCCAACGTGGGCAAGTCCACCCTGCTCAATACCCTCCTGGGGGTGAAGGTGGCCCCCATCAGCCCCCGCCCCCAGACCACAAGGAAGCGCCTCCGGGGCATCCTCACGGAGGGAAGGCGGCAGATCGTCTTCGTGGACACCCCGGGCCTGCACAAGCCCATGGACGCCCTGGGGGAGTTCATGGACCAGGAGGTCTACGAGGCCCTCTCCGACGTGAACGCGGTGCTTTGGGTGGTGGACCTCCGCCACCCCCCCACCCCGGAGGACGAGATGGTGGCCAAGGCCCTTAAGCCCCTGGTGGGGAAGGTGCCCATCCTCCTCATCGGCAACAAGCTGGACGAGGCCAAGTACCCGGAGGAGGCCCTTAGGGCCTACCACGCCCTCCTTCCCGAGGCCGAGCCCCGGATGCTCTCCGCCCTGGACCCGCGCCAGGTGGCGGAGCTCAAGGCGGAGCTTTTCGCCCTCCTCCCGGAAGGCCCCTTCTTCTACCCCGAGGACTTCGCCAAAAGCGACCAGGACTTCGGGGAGTGGGTGGCGGAGATCGTGCGGGAGGAGGCCATGAAGCGCCTCTGGCACGAACTGCCCTACGCCATCGCCACCAAGACCGAGGAGGTGGCGGAGCGGGAAAACGGCATCCTCTACATCAAGGTCCTCCTCTTCGTGGAGCGGCCTTCCCAGAAGGCCATCGTCATCGGGGAAGGGGGGCGGAAGCTCAAGGAGATCGGCCAGGCGGCCAGGAAGCAGCTGGAGGTCTTCCTGAACCGGAAGGTGTACCTGGACCTCGAGGTCAAGGTCTACCCCGACTGGCGCAAGGACCCTGAGGCTTTGAGGGAGCTGGGCTACCGCTCCTCCATAGGGTGAGCCCGCTTTCCTTGGGGCCTTTTGGGGGGTAGTAGGATATCCCTACTATGCCCTGGCTCCTGCCGAAGGCCATCCTGCCCCTCCACGAGAAGGCCCTGGACCGCTTCATCGGAAGCCTGGTGGAAAGGCTTTCCGATCCCAGCGTGGACCGGAACGCCCTGGTGCGGGAGGAGCTGGCCCGGCTCCTTTACGCCAGGCCCTATGAAGAGCTCCTGGAGACGAGCCCCCTCCTGGCCCTGGGCCTGGACCCCGAGGGCATCACCTTTGAGGCGGAGTACTACGCGGCCACGGACCCGGAGAAGTTCCGGAAGGTGAAGCCCCTCCTCTGGTTCTGGAAGGTCTTGGACCTCACCCCCATCGGCCAGTCCGTGCACTCGGGGGTGGCCATAAGGCGGGCCCTGGCCCCCTTCATCTTCAAGCGGGTGGGGAAGAACCCCAAGTTCTTCCAGAACGTGGAGTTCTCCGTGGGGTACAACCTGGAGCTCGGCGACGACGTGGTGGTCCACCGGTACGTGCTCCTGGACGACATCGGCGGGATCAAGATCGGGGACCGCACCTCCCTTTCGGACTACGTGAACGTCTACAGCCACACCCACCACGTTCTGGCCTCCCCCGACGTGACCCTGAAGGAGACCGTCATCGGGAGCGGGGTGCGCATCACCTACCACGCCACGGTGCTGGCGGGGGTGCGCATCGGGGACGACGCCATGGTGGGCACCGGGGCCATCGTCACCAAGGACATCCCCCCCCACGCCATCGCCCTGGGCATCCCCGCCCGTCCGGTGCGCTACAAGGTGCGGCAGGACTGCCCCTACTGCCGAAGGGGCGAGCCCCACCCCTCGGACCTCGTCCCTAGGCTCCCAGACCGCAAGGGCAACCCCGACTACCCCGACTTCCTCCCCCCGGGCTTCGGCACCCGGGAGGCCTAAGGCCCTTCCTCCAGAAGCCGGAGGAAGGCCGCCACCACCTTGGGGTCCAGCCCCTTCCCCGCCTGGGCCTGAAGCTCCTTCCGGGCCTCCTCTATGGGCCAGGGCTTTTTGTAGGGCCTCTGGGAAAGGAGGGCGTCCCACACGTCCACCACCGCGAAGATCCGGGCTTCCAAAGGGATCTCCTCCCCTTTAAGCCCCTTGGGGTAGCCCGAGCCGTCCCAGCGCTCGTGGTGGTGGAGGACCACGTTGAGGGCGGTCTTGGGGAGGAAGGAGAGGTTTTTCAGGATCTCCGCCCCCACCTCGGGGTGGGTCTTCACCACCTTCCACTCCCCGGTGGAAAGGGCCGCGGGCTTCCTCAGGACCTCGTCGGGTAGGGCCAGCTTCCCGAGGTCGTGGAAGTAGGCCCCCAGGCGAAGGCCTTCCAGGTCGGGAAACCCCAGGGCCTTTCCCAGCCTTAGGGAAAGCTCCGCCACCCTTTCGGTGTGCCCCCGGGTCTCCAGGTCCCGGTACTCCAGCACCTGGGCCAGGGCCTTGAGGGCCGCCTCCTGGGTGGCCTGGAGGCGGCGGAGCTGGAAAAGCCGCTCCAGGGCCTCTTCTAGGGCGTGGGCCACGATTTTCAAGAGGGTCTCGTCCTCCTGGCGATAGGGCACGGGGGTGTGGAAGCTCCCAAGGGCTAAGACCCCATAGCGCCGCCCCTCGGGGGCCAGGGGGACTAGGAGGGCGGAGCGGAGGCCGGCTTCCGCGTAGGGCTTGAGCGCGCCGGGAAAACGGGCGTAGTCCTCCACGTAGACTGGACCCTCCCAGAGCCTCGGGTGCCCAAGGAGGCCTTCCCCGAAGCGGATGGGGTGTTCCTCGTAAAGCCGGGGGAAGCCCGGGGGGTAGGTGCCCGCGAAGACCGCAGGCCGCACCGTGCCGGCCTGGAAAAGGTACAGGGCCCCCCCGTGGTAAGGGGTGAGCTCCAGGAGGGTTTCCAGGGCCTCCTGGGCCATGGAGAGGGGGTCCTTGGCGCTTTCCAGGTTCAGGGCGAGCTTCAGGAGGCGTTCCGAGCGGCGGGCCTCCTCCCTGGCCTCCTCCAGGGCCTTAAGCCGGGAGAGGACCACCCCCGCGGCCTCGGCCAGGGCCTGGATCCAGAAGGTTTCCTCGGGGAAAAGCTCCCCCGGTCCCCCTGCGGTGTCCAGGCTGAGGACCCCGATGACCCCTTCCGGGGTGCGAAGGGGCACGCCCATGTAGGCCCCCTTTTGCCGCTTTCCCGAGAGGAAGACCACCCGGGGGTCCTGGCTCACGTCGGGGATGAAGAGGGGCTCCCCCTTCTCCATGACCGTCCAGGAGATGCCCTGGCCTTTGGGGAGGCGGAAGCCCACCTTATCCCGGCTCAGGCCCCGGGCGGCCACCAGCTCCAAAACGCCCTCTTCCGGGCGGTGAAGGAAGAGGAGGACGGAGGTGGCCCGGGTCTGCCGTTTGGCGGTGTCCACCACGGCCTCGTAGACCTCCCGGGCGGTCTTTAGGGGGGCGAGGAGCCGCCAAGCCTGGACCAGGGTCCTTAGGCGTTGGAGCTCTAGGACCTCGAGGGACATCCCCCCCATTCTACGGGAGGCCCCAGGCTTCCCCCCGGGTTTGTCCAACGCCCCCCGTGGGGACAGCCTGGAGTCCTTTCCAAGCTTAGTAGTCCATGCCCCGGATGTGGCCCCCCTCGTCTACGTCAATCCCCAGGGCCTGGGGCACCTTGGGAAGGCCGGGGAGGGTTTCTATGCCCCCCATGTAGACCACCACGAACCCCGCTCCCAGGCGGCAGCGGAGGTCGGTGACGGTGACGGTGAAGCCCTTGGGCCGGCCCCGGAGCTTGGGATTGTCGGAAAGGGAGGTGGCGGCCTTGGCCATCACCACAGGGAGGCCCTGGCACCCCTCCTTCTCCGCGGCCTTCAGGGCCCGGCGGGCCTCCTCGGTGTAGGCCACCCCTTCCGCCCCGTAGACCGCCTTGGCGATGGCCTCGATCTTGGCCTCCAAGGGCCAGTCCAGGGGGTAGAGGGGCCGGTAGGCGTGGGGGCTTGCTAGGGCCTCCAGGACCTTTTCCGCCAGCTCCAACCCCCCCTCCCCGCCCCGGGCGTAGACCTCGCTTTGGGCGAAGAGGAGGCCCCGCTCCTCGGCGAAGCCCTGCACCAGGGCCACCTCCTCCTCCGCGTCCGTGGGGAAGCGGTTTAGGGCGATGACCGGCCGGTACCCGAAAAGCTCCACGTTCTCCACGTGCTTCTCCAGGTTGGCCAGGCCCCTTTCCACCGCCTTGGGGTCGGGCATCTCGTAGGCGTCCTGGCCCCCGTGGTAGCGGAGGGCCCTTAGGGTGGCCACCAGGACCACCGCCTCCGGGACCAGGCCTGCGGTGCGGGCCACCACGTTCATGAACTTCTCCATCCCCAAATCGGTGGCGAAGCCCGCCTCCTGGACCACGTAGTCCGCCAGGCCCAGGGCCATGCGGCTTGCCCGCACGGAGTTGGTCCCGTGGGCGATGTTGCCGAAGGGGCCCATGTGGACGAAGGCCGGGTTCCCCTCCGCGGTCTGGACCAGGTTGGGGAAGAAGGCCTGGTGGAGGAGGGCGGCCATGGCCCCCACCGCCCCCAGGTCCTGGGCGAAGACGGGCTTGCCGCCCCAGGTGAACCCCACCCGGATCCGGCCCAACCGGGTTTTAAGGTCCTTGAAGTCCTGGGCCAGGCTCATGAGGGCCATGACCTCGCTGGCCACGGTGAGCTCAAACCCCCCCTCCCGGGGCACCCCGTGGGCCTTCCCCCCGAGGCCCAGGACGATGCGCCGCAGGGCGCGGTCGTTCATGTCTATGGCCCGCTTGAGCTCAATGCGCCGGGGGTCCAGGCCGAGCTCGTTCCCCTGGTGCAGGTGGTTGTCCAGGAGGGCGTTCAGGAGGTTCACCGCGCTGGTCACCGCGTGGAAGTCCCCGGTGAAGTGGAGGTTGATCTCGTGCCGGGGCTCCACCCGGGCCTTCCCCCCACCCGTGGCCCCCCCCTTGACCCCGAAGACCGGCCCCAAGGAGGGCTCCCTCAGGGCCAGGGCCGCCCGCTTGCCCAGCCGCCAGAGGGCGTCCACCAGGCCGATGGCGGTGGTGGTCTTGCCCTCCCCGGCGGGGGTGGGGGTGATGGCCGTGACCAGGATGAGCTGCCCCTTGGCCTTGGGGGGGTCCCCCAGGACCTTGGCCATGTGGGGGCCGTAGGGGTAAAGCCGTTCCTTCTCCAGCCCCAGCTTGGCCGCCACCTCTTCTATGGGTAAGAGCCGTTCCTTGACGATCACAGGGGAAGCATACCCCTAGGGTCTAGGGAGAGAAGTCCCGGTTCCCTCCGGAAAGGAGGAGGGCCAGCCGGTGGGGGAGGGCCTTCCCGTGCTCCAAGACCGCCGCCAGCGCCAGGGCCCCGGTGGGCTCCACCACCTGCTTGAGCCGGGTGAAGAGGAGGCGCTCGGCCTCGAGGATGGCCTCCTCGCTCACCGTGAGGATCCCGTCCACCCGCGCCCGGAGCACCGGGAAGGTGTTTTGCCCCAGGCTTAGGGTCCTGACCCCGTCCGCCCGGGTCCTGGGGGCCTCTTTAAGCCTTACGATCTCCCCCCGTTCCAGGCTCCGCCGGGCGTCGTCCGCCCCCTCGGGCTCCACCCCATAGACCCGGACCTTTGGGGCCAGGGCCTTCACCGCGGTGGCAAGCCCCGCAAGGAGCCCCCCTCCGCCCACGGGGGCGAGGACCGCCTCGAGGCCCTCCGCCTGGGCCAAAAGCTCCAGCCCCGCCGTGCCCTGCCCGGCCATGACCAGGGGGTCGTCAAAGGGGTGGATGAAGGCGTAGCCCGTCTCCTCCAGGAGGGCCCGGGCCACCTCCTCCCGGTTCTCCGGCGTGACCCCCCGGTCCACCACCTCCGCCCCCAGGGCCCGCGTGGCCGCCTTCTTAAACGGGCTCGCCTCCTCGGGCATGACCACCAAGGCGGGCACCCCCAGGACCCGGGCGGCGTAGGCCACCCCCTGGGCGTGGTTCCCGCTGGAGACCGCCAGAAGCCCCTTGGCCCCTTTTAGGGTGAGGGCTTTGGAAAGCGCCCCCCGGGCCTTGAAGCTCCCCGTCTTCTGCAGGTGCTCCCCCTTGAAGAGGAGGGTCTTCCCCAGAAGGGCGTCCAGGCTTTTGGAGGTGAGGAGGGGGGTTTTATGGACGTAGGGGGCGATGCGCCGGGCGGCCTCCCGGATCTCCTGTAGGCCCAGCATGGCCCCATGGTACGATGGAGCGATGCGACGCGCGGTGGCCCTCGCCGCCTGGAAGGATGGAAAGCTCCTTTTGGTCCGGCGTCCCCTCCATGACCCCGAGTTCCCCGGGGCTTTGGGCCTCCCTGCGGTGCGCCTGGAGCCGGGGGAGGACCCCGAGGAGGGCGCAAGGAGGGTGGCCCGGGAGAAGCTCTTGGCGGAGGTGGAGGTCCTAGGCCCCAAGGGGCACGGGGTGGAGGCGCGCCCCGGGTACACCCTGGAGCTTTGGGTCTACGAGGGAAGGCTCCTTTCCGAGCCACGGCTTCCCGAGCCCAAGCCCGGCCGCACCTACTACACCGAGCTCGTCTGGGGCGCCCCCGAGGACCTCTGGCCCGCCGCCCGCATGGGCTCTCTTTGCAGCCGGCTTTACCTGGAGGCCCAATGATCAAGGTCTGGATCCAGTTCTTCCACGAGCTCGCCCTAAAGGGCCAGAACCGCAAGGCCTACCTAAGGCGCACCAAGGACCACCTGGCCCGGGCCCTTAAGGGCCTTGGGGTGCGGTGGGAGAGGGACTTCGGCCTGGCGGTCCTCCTGGCCTTTCCGGAAGAGGCCTGGCCGGAGGCCCAAGGACGCCTGGGGAAGACCCTGGGGGTGGAGCGCTTTGCCCGGGTGGTGGAAACCCC
>FWWL01006424.1_pt1 | contig 17093 bp, 14 predicted proteins | sample 2228331 | NCBI WGS metagenome assembly FWWL01 (sample SAMEA103939775, study PRJEB20133) | metagenome
CCGTCCGCCCCAGCGGGGCGAGGCGCCCAGCCCGCCGGGCGCGGGTGCGCTCGGTGCGGATCGTGCGCAGCACCCGCAGGCCGTCCTTCACGGCGCTGAGGTTGCTGCTCCCGAAGATGCGCAGCCGCTCGACGCTCGGGACCTCGGTGATCCGCACACCGGCCGCGGCGAACCGGCAGTTGATGACGGTCTCGATCTCGAAGCCGTCACCCCACAGCATCGCGCCGTCGGCAGGCCCGGGACGCTCGTGGTCGGGCAGGTCGAGCACGGGCAGCTGGTCGGCCCAGAAGGCGTTGTAGCCGTAGCAGAGGTCGCTGAAGCGCGTCCGGAACGCGCGGTTCACCACCGTGTTGAGGAACTCGTTGCCGGCGCGCCGGATCGGCGTGATGTCGGCGCTGCCGCCGCCCTCGCTGAACCGGCTGCCCTTGGCGAAGTCGGCGCCCGCGGTGAGCGCGGCGACGAAGGCCGGGATCTCCGCCGGGTCGGCACTGCCGTCGGCGTCGAACATGACCACGACGTCGCCGGTGACCCGGGCGAAGCCGGTGGCCAGCGCGTTGCCCTTCCCGCGCCGCGCCTGCGTGCAGGTCACCGCGACGGGCAGGAGACGGCGGGCCGTCTCCAGGGTGTCGTCGACCGAGCCGCCGTCGACGACCACGACCTCGTGGAGGTCGGGCACGGTACGGACGAGCTCGGGGAGCACGACCTCGAGGTTGCGGGCCTCGTTGAGCGTGGGGACGACCACGCTGATCCGCGGGCGCTCCGGCCGCTGCCGAACAGCTGTGTCCCCTCGACCGGCTCGACGGCCGGTCTCGGCGTGATGCGTCATACCTTTCTCAATCCCCCCATGGAGGGCAGACCTGTGGGTCGCCCGGTGCAGCAGTGGCGACGGTCCGTCGCCTTGACTCGTGTCTCTTACCCGAGGGCCCGCTTCGCACACCCGGACGTGCGTGCGAAGTGAGTCAGCCACGTCACGTCGACCTGGGGAATCTGATCGTGCCTCGGCTACGAGGCCGGGCCCGGTCTCGGCCGGTCGTCAGCCGAGGAGCAGCGGATCGAGGGCCACTGCGACGAAGAGCAGGCTGAGGTAGAGGTTGGAGGCGTGGAAGAGCCGCATCGGGTTGATGACCGACAGCTCCTCGCTCCCCCGCGCCCGCGCCAGCATCCGGTGCGCCTCCAGGAGGAAGACGGCGCCGAGCACGACCGCCGCGACCGGGTAGACCGGGCCGGTGCCCGCGACCGGCCACAGCAGCAGCGAGGTGGCGACCATGACCCAGGAGTAGGCGACGACCTGGCGGGAGACCGCGTGCGCCGACGCGACGACCGGCAGCATCGGGACGTCGACGTTGGCGTAGTCCTCGCGGTAGCGCAGCGCCAGGGCCCAGGTGTGCGGTGGGGTCCAGAAGAAGACCACGGCGAAGAGGACGACCGGCGTCCAGGCCAGCTCGCCGGTGACCGCCGTCCAGCCGATGAGGGCGGGGAAGCACCCGGCCAGGCCGCCCCAGACGATGTTCTGCGTCGTGCGCCGCTTGAGCACCATCGTGTAGACGAAGACGTAGAACGCCTCGGCGACGACGGCGAGCACCGCCGAGAGGGTGTTGACCCAGACCGCGAGCACCACGACCGAGAGCACGCCCAGCACGGTGCCGAAGACCAGCGCCGCCCGGGGACTCACGATGTGCCGCGGCAGCGCCCGCCGCCGGGTCCGCCGCATCTGCTCGTCGATGTCGCGGTCGTAGACGCAGTTGAAGACCGACGCCGAGCCCGCCGAGAAGGTGCCGCCGAGCACGGTCGCGACGACCAGCCCCAGCGGAGGCACGCCGCGGGCAGCGAAGAACATCACCGGGACGGTGGTGAGCAGGAGCAGCTCGATGACCCGTGGCTTGGTCAGTCCGACGTACGCCGCGACCACGTCGCGCCAGGTCGCACCATCCTCGTCGGGGGTCGGCTCGCGCCACTGCGAGGCAGCGGCCGGCGGGCCGACGTGGGTCACGGAGAGAGTCCCTCTGGGTGCGGTCGGGTGAGACGTGCGGATGCGCCTCGAAGTCTACTGCCCGGCACGAGTAGGCTCGTGACCGCCTGGGACCAGGCTCCTCGAACCCCTGGAAGGAACCACGTGACCCTCAGCCCGCAGCTGGACTGGACCGACCTCGACGACCGGGCGGTGGACACCGCCCGCGTGCTGGCGATGGACGCCGTGCAGAAGGTGGGGAACGGTCACCCCGGCACGGCCATGAGCCTGGCTCCGGCGGCCTACCTGCTGTTCCAGAAGGTCATGCGGCACGACCCGGCCGACCCGGAGTGGATCGCGCGGGACCGCTTCGTGCTGAGCTGCGGGCACACGAGCATCACGCTCTACACGCAGCTCTTCCTCGGCGGCTTCGGCCTCGAGCTCTCCGACCTGCAGGCGCTGCGCACGTGGGGATCCAAGACGCCCGGCCACCCCGAGCTCGGCCACACCGCCGGCGTCGAGGTCACCACCGGTCCCCTGGGCCAGGGTGTCGCCAACGCCGTCGGCATGGCGATGTCGGGCCGTCGGGTGCACGGGCTGCTCGACCCCGAGGCTGCGCCCGGCGAGAGCCTCTTCGACCACCAGGTCTACGTCCTGTGCTCCGACGGCGACCTCCAGGAGGGCGTCAGCAGCGAGGCCTCCTCGATCGCGGGCACCCAGCAGCTGGGCAACCTCACGGTGGTCTACGACCGCAACAGGATCTCCATCGAGGGCGACACGGACGTCGCCTTCACCGAGGACGTCGCAGCCCGCTACGAGGCGTACGGCTGGCACGTCCAGGTCGTCGACTGGACCCAGGGCGGCACGACGTACAAGGAGGACGTGCACGCGCTCTACGACGCCGTGCGCGCCGCCGCGGAGGTCACCGACAAGCCCGCGCTGGTCGTCCTGGACACGATCATCGCCTGGCCGGCGCCCAACGCGCAGGGCACCGAGGCCGCCCACGGCAGTGCCCTCGGCGCCGAGGAGGTGGCGGCGACGAAGACGGTGCTCGGCTTCGACCCCGAGAAGCACTTCGAGGTCCCCGAGGACGTGCTGGCCCACACCCGTGCCCTGCGCGAGCGAGGCGCCGCCTGGGGCAAGGAGTGGGACGAGCGGTACGCCGCCTGGGCCGACGCCAACCCCGAGCGCGCCGGGCTGCTGCACCGGCTCAAGCGCCGCGACCTCCCGGTCGGCCTCGTGGAGGCCCTGCCGACCTTCGACGCGGACGCCAAGGGCGTGGCCACCCGCTCGGCCTCCGGCCAGGTCATCAACGCGATCGCCGGCGTGATGCCCGAGCTCTGGGGCGGCTCGGCCGACCTCGCCGGCTCCAACAACACCACCATCAAGGGCGCCCCGTCCTTCCTCCCGGCCGACAACGACGCCGAGGGCTACGAGCCCGACCCGTTCCAGGGACGGGTCCTGCACTTCGGCATCCGCGAGCACGGCATGGGCGCGATCATGAACGGCATCGCCGCCGACCGCCTCACGCGGGTCTTCGGTGGGACCTTCCTCACGTTCTCCGACTACATGCGTGGCGCGGTGCGGGTGGCGGCGCTCTCGCAGCTCCCGGTCACCTACGTGTGGACCCACGACTCCATCGGCCTCGGCGAGGACGGCCCGACGCACCAGCCGATCGAGCACATCGCGTCGCTGCGCGCGATGCCGGGCCTCGACGTCATCCGCCCGGCCGACGCCAACGAGGTGGCGGTCGCGTGGGCGACGCTGCTGCGCCACACCGACCGCCCGGCCGCGCTGGCCCTGACCCGGCAGAACGTCCCGGTCTTCCCGCGCGGCACCGTCGACGGCGAGCGGTGGGGCTCCGCCGAGGGCGTCGAGCGAGGCGGCTACGTCCTGCTCGACTCCGACGGCGAGCCCGACGTCGTCCTCATCGGCACCGGCTCCGAGGTGCAGATCGCGGTCGAGGCACGCCGGGTGCTCGCCGAGTCCGGCGTCGCGGCCCGGGTCGTCTCGATGCCCTGCGTGGAGTGGTTCGAGGCGCAGGACCAGGCCTACCGGGACACCGTCCTCCCGCCGCAGGTCAAGGCCCGCGTCTCCGTCGAGGCCGGCGTCAAGCAGGGGTGGCGGGAGTACGTCGGCGACGCCGGCCGGATCGTCTCGATCGACCACTACGGCGCTTCCGCGGAATACCAGCGGCTCTACACCGAGTTCGGCATGACGGCGCAGGCCGTGGTCGACGCGGCCACCAGCAGCATCGACGCGGCGCGCTGAGCGCGAGCCGGGCGAGATCGCGCCGGCCGCGTCGGCCGGCACCAGCACCGAGCACCACACCGCAGCGCGACAACCACTGATCCAACGGGAGGATCCCATGAGTGAGCGACTGAAGGCCCTGGCTGGCGCCGGGGTGTCCATCTGGCTCGACGACCTGTCGCGAGAGCGCATCGAGTCGGGCGGTCTCGCCGAGCTCGTGGAGACGAGGTCGGTGGTCGGCGTCACGACCAACCCGACGATCTTCGCCGGCGCGATCGCCGACGGGGAGCGCTACGACGAGCAGGTCCGTGAGCTCGTCGCCGCAGGCAAGGACGTCGACGAGGTGATCTTCGAGCTCACCACCGAGGACGTCCGCAACGCCTGCGACGTGCTCGCCCCGGTGGCGCGGACCACCGCCGACGACGGCCGGGTCTCCATCGAGGTCGAGCCGAGCCTGGCCCACGACACCGAGGGCACGATCGCCTCGGCCAAGGCCCTGTGGAGCGCGGTGGACCGCTCCAACGTCCTCATCAAGATCCCTGCCACCGAGGTCGGGCTGCCCGCGATCACGGCGGCCATCGCCGAGGGGATCAGCGTCAACGTCACCCTGATCTTCTCCGTCGAGCGCTACCGCGCCGTGATGGACGCCTACCTCACCGGTCTGGAGCAGGCCCGCGACGCAGGCCGCGACCTGTCGCAGATCCGTTCGGTCGCGTCGTTCTTCGTCTCGCGCGTCGACTCCGAGGTCGACAAGCAGCTCGAGGCGATCGGCACCGAGGCGGCGCTGGCGCTGCGCGGGAAGGCGGCGGTGGCCAACGCGCGGGTGGCCTACGCGGCGTACCTCGAGGTCGTCGGCTCGGACCGCTGGCAGCAGCTCGCCGGGGCCGGCGCTCGTCCCCAGCGCCCGCTGTGGGCCTCGACCGGCGTGAAGAACCCCGACTACCCCGACACGCTCTACGTGACCGACCTGGTGGTCGCCGACACCGTCAACACGATGCCGGAGAAGACCCTCGAGGCGTTCGCCGACCACGGAGAGGTGCGCGGTGACGAGGTGACCGGCCGCGGGCAGGAGGCCCAGCAGGTCCTCGACGACGTCGCGGCGCAGGGCGTCGACTGGACCCAGGTCATGAAGACGCTGGAGGACGAGGGCGTGGAGAAGTTCGTCGCGTCGTGGCAGGAGCTGGTCGAGACCGTCCGGGCACAGATGGAGAAGGCCCAGGGATGACGGCAGCCCAGGCTCCGGTCGACCCCACGTCCACCGCGGCCTGGTCGCGGCTCACCACCCTGGCCGGGGTGCTCGAGCCGGACCTGCGCGGCTGGTTCGCGGAGGACCCCGCGCGGGTGGGACGGTTCACCCACGAGATCGCCGACCTACGGGTCGACCTGTCCAAGAACCTGGTCACCGACACCATCCTGGGGGCGCTGCTCGAGCTCGCCCGCGAGGTCGGGGTCGAGGGGCGCCGCGACGCCATGCTCCGCGGCGAGCGGGTCAACGCCACCGAGGACCGCGCCGTCCTACACACGGCCCTGCGCCTCCCGCGCGAGGCCTCGCTGGTCGTCGACGGCACCGACGTGGTGCCGCAGGTGCACGAGGTCCTCGACCGGGTCTTCGCCTTCGCCGAGCAGGTGCGCTCGGGGTCGTGGACCGGGGCCACGGGGCGACCGATCGAGACGGTCGTCAACATCGGCATCGGCGGCTCCGACCTCGGGCCCGTCATGGCCTACGAGGCGCTCCAGCCGTACGCCGACGGGCCAGCCTGCCGGTTCCTGTCCAACATCGATCCGACCGACGCCGCGACCACGCTGGCCGGCCTGGACCCGGAGACGACGCTCTTCGTGGTGTCGTCGAAGACCTTCGGGACGCTGGAGACGCTCACCAACGCGCGGCTGTGCCGGTCGTGGCTGCTCGACGCCCTGCCCGAGGACGTGCGCGACACCGCTGTGGCGCGGCACTTCGTGGCCGTGAGCACCGCGCTGGACAAGGTCGCCGACTTCGGGATCGACCCCGAGAACGCCTTCGGCTTCTGGGACTGGGTGGGCGGGCGCTACTCCCTGGACTCCGCGATCGGGACCTCCCTCGTCCTGGCCGTCGGACCCGAGGCCTTCCGCGAGCTGCTCGCCGGCATGCACGCCGTCGACGAGCACTTCCGCATCGCACCCCTCGAGGCCAACGTCCCGGTCCTGATGGGTCTCCTGAACGTCTGGTACTCCAACCTCCTCGGCTGCCGCACCCACGCCGTGCTCCCCTACGCCCAGCTGCTGCACCGCTTCCCCGCCTACCTCCAGCAGCTGACGATGGAGTCCAACGGCAAGAGTGTGCGGTGGGACGGCAGCCCGGTCACCACCGGCACCGGCGAGGTCTTCTGGGGCGAGCCGGGCACCAACGGGCAGCACGCGTTCTACCAGCTGCTGCACCAGGGCACCCAGGTCGTCCCCGCCGACTTCATCGCGTTCGCCCAGCCGTCCTACCCGCTCACCGACAGCGTCGACGGGCGCGAGCAGGACGTCCACGAGCTGCTCCTGGCCAACTTCGTGGCGCAGACGCGGGCACTGGCCTTCGGCAAGACCGCCGACGAGGTGCGTGCGGAGGGCACGGACGAGGCGGTCGTCCCTGCGCGGGTCTTCCCCGGCAACCGGCCCACGACCTCGATCATGGCGCCGCGGCTGACCCCCTCGGTGCTCGGGCAGCTGGTGGCGCTCTACGAGCACATCACCTTCACCCAGGGCGTGGTCTGGGGCATCGACAGCTTCGACCAGTGGGGCGTCGAGCTCGGCAAGCAGCTGGCCACCGAGCTGGGCCCCGCCCTGGCCGGGGACCGTGACGTGCTCGCCGACCAGGACCCCTCGACCCGCGGCCTGGTCGACTACTACCTGCGGAACCGGCGATGAGCGCGGCCGCGCGGATCGAGGTCCGTGACGACGCCGAGGCCCTCGCCACGACCGTGGCCGGCGAGCTCCTCCGCACGCTGGCCGAGGTGCAGGCGGGCGGACGGGTCCCCCAGGTGGTCCTCACCGGGGGCACGATCGCCGAGGCCGTCCACCGCGAGGTGGCGCGGCTCTCCCCGGCGACCGAGGTCGACTGGACCCGGGTCGGACTGTGGTGGGGCGACGAGCGGTTCGTGCCGCGGGACTCCCCCGACCGCAACGCCGGCCAGGCGCGGGCAGCCTTCATCGACGGCCTGGGCGTGCCGCCCGAGCTCGTCCACGAGGTCGCGCCCACGGAGCAGGCGGCAGACGTCGACGAGGCGGCGACGTCGTACGCCGCGGAGCTGGCGGAGCACGCCCCCGACGGCTTCGACGTCGTGATGCTGGGGGTGGGCCCGGACGCCCATGTCGCCTCCCTGTTCCCCGGGCACCCGCAGGTCCACGTCGCCGACGTGGACGCGGTCGGGGTCACCGGCTCCCCCAAGCCCCCGCCCGAGCGGGTCTCCCTGACCTACCGCGCCCTCAACCGCACCCGGGCCACCTGGTTCCTGGTCAGCGGCGAGGGCAAGGCCGAGGCCGTGGCCCGCGCGCTCGCCCCCGACGTGCCGTCCGTCGAGGACGTGCCCGCCGCGGGCGCGACCGGCCGCGAGCACACCGTCTGGTTCCTGGACCGGGCCGCCGCCTCCCACCTCTGACCCCGAGCGGGCAGGACGTCCTGAGGACCTGACCCCGCAACGGCCTGGTCGAGCGCGGTCAGAACGCCGCTCGGCGGGTCAGAAGATGAGGTCGCCGGACTTGCGGCGCGAGCGCAGCAGGGCGAGGGCCTCGTCGAGGATGTCGGCCGCCTCCTTGTCGGAGCGCCGCTCCTTCACGTAGGCCAGGTGCGTCTTGTAGGGCTCGTTCTTGGGCGCCGGCGGTGGGTTGTCGGAGTCCATGCTGGCCGGGAGGCCGCACTTCGGGCAGTCCCACGACTCCGGGGCCTGGGCCTCGATCGCGAACGCCACGACCACGCGGTGCTCGTTGGAGCAGAAGTACGCGACGGTCTGACGAGGTGCGGCCTCGCCACGCTCCGCCTCGCCCATCGGACCGGCTCCGACCCGGCTTCCCCGGATCGCGTTTCCAGCACCAGCCACGGTTGTCTCCTTCGTCGGGCCCGAGAGGGTCAGTAGGCGAGCAGGAGGCCCAGCGCGATGACGGTGGCGAACCAGATGCCACCGATGCCGACGGTGAGTCGGTCGAGGTTGCGCTCCGCCACCGACGATCCGCCGAGCGAGCTGGAGACGCCGCCGCCGAACATGTCGGAGAGACCGCCACCGCGGCCCTTGTGCAGGAGCACCAGCAGGATCATCAGCGCGCTGGTGATCATCAGGATGATGGTGAAGAGCAGTTCCACGAGCGATGATCCTACGTGATCGCGGGGACGGTGGACGCGGCGGGCCGCGTCACAGCACCGGCATGTCGTAGAACCGGCAGATCGCGCCGAACTCGTCGGCCTGCAGGCTCGCGCCCCCGACCAAGCAGCCGTCCACGTCGTGCTGGGCCATGATCGCGCCCACGTTGGCGGACTTGACCGAGCCGCCGTAGAGGATCCGCAGCGCGTCCGCGGCCTCGTCGCCGTGCACCTCGCGGACCCGGGCCCGGATCGCGGCGCAGACCTCCTGGGCGTCCTCGGGGGTCGCGACCTCACCGGTGCCGATCGCCCACACGGGCTCGTACGCGACCACGAGGGCACCGACCTGCTCGGCGGTGAAGCCGGCCAAGGAGCCGTCGACCTGGGCCAGCGTGTGCGCCACGTGCCCGCCCGCCTGGCGGACCTCCAGGCCCTCGCCGACGCACACGATCGGCACCAGACCGGCAGCGACAGCCTTGTGGGCCTTGGCGCTGACCAGCTCGTCGGACTCCTGGTGGTACTCGCGGCGCTCGGAGTGGCCGAGGACGACGTAGGAGCAGCCGAGCTTGGCCAGCATGCTGACGGGGATCTCACCGGTGTAGGCGCCGCCGTCGTGCGCCGAGCAGTCCTGCGCGCCGTACTTGATGGGCAACCGGTCGCCGTCGACCAGCGTCTGCACCGACCGCAGGTCGGTGAACGGCGGTACGACGAGGACCTCCGCCTTGGCGTGGTCGTGCTTCTTGTCCGACAGCGTCCAGGCGAGCTTCTGCACCAGGACGACGGCTTCCTGGTGGTTGAGGTTGGCCTTCCAGTTGCCTGCCATGAGGGGCGTGCGTGCCATGTGCGTCAGCCTTCCAGGACGTCGATGCCGGGGAGGGCCTTGCCCTCGAGGTACTCCAGGCTGGCCCCGCCACCCGTGGAGATGTGCCCGAAGGCGGACTCGTCGAACCCGAGGGCGCGTACGGCGGCGGCCGAGTCGCCCCCGCCGACGACCGAGAGCCCCTGGGTGCGGGTCAGGGCCTCGGCGACCGCACGGGTCCCATCGGCGAACTGCGGCACCTCGAAGACGCCCATGGGGCCGTTCCAGAAGACCGTCCGCGCGTCGGCGAGCGCAGCCGCGAAGTCGGCCCCGGCGGCCGGGCCGATGTCCAGGCCCAGGCAGTCTGCCGGGATCTCGGTGGCCGGCACGACCCGTGGCTGCGGCTGGCGCTCGCCCGAGGGGAACTCGGTGTCCACGACGACGTCTCCGGGCAGCAGGATCTGCACGCCCAGCTGCTCCGCGCGGGCGAGGTACTCCCGGCAGGTGTCGAGCTGGTCCTCCTCCAGCAGGCTGCGACCCACCTCGTGGCCCTGGGCCTTGAGGAAGGTGAAGACCATGCCGCCGCCGATCAGCAGACGATCCGCCTTGCCCAGCAGGTTGTCGATGACGCCGAGCTTGTCGGAGACCTTCGAACCACCGAGGACGACGGCGTAGGGGCGCTCCGGGGAGTCGGTGAGGCGACGCAGCACGTCGACCTCGGTCGACACCAGCGTGCCCATGGCGCTGGGGAGCAGCTGCGCGACGTCGTACACGCTGGCCTGCTTGCGGTGGACGACGCCGAAGCCGTCGGAGACGAAGGCGTCGGCGAGGTCTGCCAGCTGGCGCGCGAACGCGGCGCGCTCACCGTCGTCCTTGCTGGTCTCGCCCGCGTTGAAGCGGACGTTCTCCAGCACGGCGACCTGGCCGTCCTCGAGGGTGGCCACGGTCTCGTGGGCCGACTCCCCCACCGTGTCGCGGGCGAACGCGACCGGGGCGCCGAGCAGCTCACCGAGGCGAGCGGCGACGGGGGCGAGGGAGTACCGCTCCTCGGGGGCACCCTTCGGCCGACCGAGGTGGGCGGTCACCACGACCCGGGCGCCCGCCTCGGCGAGCCGACGGATCGTCGGGACGCTCGCACGGATGCGCCCGTCGTCAGTGATGCGGGACCCGTCGAGCGGGACGTTGAGGTCGGACCGGACGAGCACGCGCTTGCCCGCCACGCCCTCCTCGAGCAGCTGGTCGAGGGAGGTCGGAGACTGGGTCATCCTCAGAGGGTCTCGCCGACGAAGCCGATGAGGTCGACGAGGCGGTTGGAGTAGCCCCACTCGTTGTCGTACCAGCCGGCGACCTTGACCTGGTTGCCGAGGACCTTGGTCAGCGGCGCGTCGAAGATGCACGAGGCCGGGTCGGTGACGATGTCGGAGGAGACGATCGGCGCGGTGGAGTAGCGCAGGAAGCGGCCGTCGGCAGCGGCCTCGACCGCGGCGTTGACCTCCTCGACCGAGGTCTCGCGGGACGCCTCGAAGGAGAGGTCGGTCAGCGAGCCGGTCGGGGTGGGGACGCGCAGGGCGTAGCCGTCGAGCTTGCCCTTCAGCTCGGGCAGGACCAGGCCGATGGCCTTCGCGGCACCGGTCGAGGTCGGGACGATGTTGATCGCGGCCGCACGGGCGCGACGCAGGTCCTTGTGGATGTTGTCCTGGAGGTTCTGGTCCGCGGTGTAGGCGTGGATCGTCGTCATCAGGCCCTTGTTGATGCCGATCGCGTCGTGCAGCGCCTTGGCCATCGGGGCCAGGCAGTTGGTCGTGCACGAGGCGTTGGAGATGACGGTGTGCGCAGCGGGGTCGTAGAGCTCGTGGTTGACGCCCATCACGATGGTGATGTCCTCGTTGGAGGCGGGCGCGGAGATGATGACCTTCTTGGCGCCGGCGTCGACGTGGGCCTTGGCCTTGGTCGCGTCGGTGAAGAAGCCGGTGGACTCCACCACGACGTCCACGCCCAGGTCGCCCCAGCCGAGGTTGCCGGGCTCGCGCTCGGAGCTCACCTTGATCTCGCGGCCGCCCACGACGATGGCGTCGCCGGTCGACTCGACGTCCTCGGGCATGACGCCGAGGATGGAGTCGTACTTCAGCAGGTGGGCCAGCACCGCGTTGTCGGTGAGGTCGTTGATCCCGACGATCTCGACGTCGGCGCCCGAGGCCGCGACGGCCCGGAAGAAGTTGCGCCCGATCCGGCCGAATCCGTTGATGCCTACGCGCACGGTCATGACTGCTCCTCTGGGTGGCGGGCGTTCGGTCGCCCACCTCGACGGCATGCCCGGGCGTTCAGTCACCCGGCCGCGGCCACCCTAGCGGCTGCGCCGGGTGCGCCCGCCCGGGGTGCGCCGCGTCTCGCCATACCGACGGGTAGGCGCTCGTGGCGTCCGCGTTCAGGCGTCCTCGGCGAGCATCTCGGGGGTCAAGGAAGCCTCGGTGTCGGGGATGCCGAGCTCCTCCGCACGCTTGTCGGCCATCGCGAGGAGGCGGCGGATGCGCCCTGCGATGGCGTCCTTGGTCAGGACCGGCTCGTGCAGCTGGCCCAGCTCCTCGAGCGAGGCCTGCTTGTGCTCCACGCGCAGGCTGCCCGCGAGCTTGAGGTGGTCGGGGACCTCGTCGCCGAGGATCTCCAGGGCCCGCTCGACGCGGGCGCCCGCGGCGACCGCCGCGCGGGCCGAACGCCGCAGGTTGGCGTCGTCGAAGTTGGCCAGGCGATTGGCGGTGGCGCGGACCTCCCGACGCATCCGCCGCTCCTCCCAGGCCATGAGCGACTCGTGGGCGCCCAGGCGGGTCAGGAGCTGGCCGATCGCGTCGCCGTCGCGGATCACCACACGGTCGACACCTCGGACCTCACGGGCCTTGGCCGAGATGCCGAGCCGGCGGGCGACGCCCACGAGCGCCAGGGCGGCCTCCGAACCGGGGCAGGTGACCTCGAGGGAGGACGAGCGACCCGGCTCGGTGAGGGAGCCGTGGGCCAGGAAGGCGCCCCGCCACGCGGCGACGGCGTCGCAGCCACCCCCGGAGACCACGGCGGGGGGCAGCCCGCGGACCGGGCGGCCGCGCTGGTCGAGCAGACCGGTCTGGCGCGCCAGGGCCTCGCCGTCGCGGACGACCCGGACGATGTAGCGGCTGCCCTTGCGCAGGCCGTTGCCCTGCACCATCACCACGTCGGAGTGGGCGTTGTAGACCTCGGAGACGTCCTTGCGGAGACGACGGGCGGCCGCCCCGGTGTCGAGCTCGGCCTCGACGACGATCCGGCCGCTCACGATGTGCAGCCCACCGGCGAAGCGGAGCATCGAGGCGACCTCCGCCTTGCGGCAGCAGGTCTTGGTGATGGGGGTGCTCGCCAGCTCCGCCTTGACCTGCGCCGTCATCGCCATGCGGCCGATCCTCGCACGCGAGTCAACGACCCTCCGCGGGACCTCCGGGCCCCGCCTCCGGACTCGCCATGACCTGCTCGTAGGCGTCGGCCAAGCGTCGCGGGTCGTGCCGCGGCGAACCGTCGGCGGCGGCCACGTCGGCCAGCACCAGGCGGGCGCCGACCGCGGCTGCGGTCTCCTCCAGGTGCCAGGCGGCGTCGGACCCGGCGGCCTCGACGGTGCGCCGGTCGGCGAGCACGGTGTGCACGGCGAGGCCCGGCGCGTGCTCGAGGAGCACCGCCAGGTGGTCGGCGGGGCCGAACCCGCCGGTCTCCCCCGGCTGCTCGGCGAGGTTGAGGACCACCACGGCTCGCGCGGCCGTGCGCGCCAGCGCGTCGCGGAGGTCGGGGACGAGCAGGTGCGGGATGACCGAGGAGAACCACGACCCCGGACCCAGGAAGACCCAGTCGGCCTCGGCCAGCGCCGCCAGCGCGTCCGGGCTCGTCGGTGGCGCGGGCGGCTCGAGCCGTACGCCGGTGATGACGCCCTCGGTGGTCGCGACCTCGACCTGCCCGCGGACCACCGACAGCGCGTCGGGGTCCTCGGGGTCCAGGCCGCGGACGTCGGCGTGGATGTCCATCGGGCACAGCGCCATCGGCAGCACCCGGCCCTTGGCGCCCAGCAGCCGGCCGACGATGTCGAGGGCCGCGACGTGGTCGCCGAGCTGCTCCCACAGCGCGACGATGAGCAGGTTGCCGACCACGTGGCCGTTCATCTCGCCCTCGCCGGCGAACCGGTGCTGGAGGACGCCCTCCCAGGTCCGGCCCCACTCGTCCTCGCCGCACAAGGCGGCCAACGCCATCCGGAGGTCGCCGGGGGGCAGCACGCCGAACTCCCCGCGGAGCCGGCCGGACGAGCCGCCGTTGTCGGCGACGGTGACGATGGCGGTGAGGTCGTCGACCACCACGTCGTCGACGAGGTGGCGCAGCGCCCGCAGGGAGGCGTGCAGGCCGTGGCCGCCACCGAGGGCCACGACCGCCTGTGCGCGGTCGGTCGAGGAGGGCACGCCGGCCTCACTCCCGCCCGAGGTCGCGGTGGGTCGCGGTCGCGTGGTGCCCCAGGTCGCAGAGCCGACGGGTGATCTCCTCGGTCATCGCCACGCTGCGGTGCTTGCCGCCCGTGCAGCCGACGGCGACCCGCATGAAGCGCTTCCCCTCGCGCAGGTAGCCCTCGGCGACGCCGGTCAGGACGGGGACATAGGCGTCCAGGAACTCCGCCGCCCCCGGCTGGGACAGCACGTACGACGCGACGTCGGCGTCCCGGCCGGTGCCGGGTCTCAGCTCGGGGATCCAGTGGGGGTTGGGCAGGAAGCGCATGTCGGCGACGTAGTCGGCGTCCACGGGGATGCCGTACTTGAAGCCGAAGCTGACCACGCGGATGTGCAGGCGGGTCGACTCCTCGGTGCCGAAGGCCTCCCGGATGCGCGCGGTGAGCTGGTGGACGTTGAGCGAGGTGGTGTCGATGAGCAGGTCGGCGCCCCCACGCAGGTCCGAGAGGACCGCACGCTCCCGCTCGAGGCCGTCGAGCAGCCGGCCGGTCCCCTGCAGCGGGTGGGGCCGGCGGGCGGCCTCCTGACGGCGTACGAGCACGTCGTCGGTGGCCTCGAGGAACACCAGCGTCGCCCGCCGGCCCGTCGCACCCTTGGCGAGGTTGGCCTGCAGCGTGCCGAAGAACGAGCCGGAGCGGACGTCCACGACGACCGCGATCGGCTGCTGCGGGCCCCGGGACTCGTCGACCAGCCGCACCACGTCACGCAGCAGGGAGGGCGGGAGGTTGTCGACCACGTAGTAGCCGAGGTCCTCGAGCTCCTTGGCCGCGGTGCTGCGACCGGCCCCCGTCATGCCGGTGACGACGACCAGCGGACCGCTGGTGCTCTCGGGGCTGCCCTCGGCGGTGCTCTCGGACATGCTCACTGCTCCTCGATCTCGCCGGTCGCGGTGTTGACGGAGACCACCGTAGGGCCGGAGCCGTCCGCCTCGCCCCCCGGCGGGGAGACCGCCTGCTTGATCGCCTCGGCGGTGCGGGCGCCGATGCCGGGGACCTGCGCCAGCTCCTCGACGTCGGCCTCGCGCAGCTTCTTGAGCGAGCCGAAGTGCTTCATCAAGGTGCGTCGACGGACCTCGCCGAGGCCGGGCACGTCGTCGAGCACCGACTCGACCATGGACTTCGAGCGCCGGTTGCGGTGGTGGGTGATGGCGAAACGGTGGGCCTCGTCGCGGATCCGCTGGAGGAGGTAGAGGCCCTCGCTGCTGCGCGGGAGGATGACGGGATCCTCCTCGCGGGGGACCCACACCTCCTCGAGCCGCTTGGCCAGGCCCACGACGGGGATGTCGTCGATGCCGAGCTCGTCCAGCGCCTGCTGGGCGGCGGCCACCTGCGGCGGCCCGCCGTCCACGACCACGAGGCCGGGCGCGTAGGCGAACTTGCGGGGCCGCCCGGTCTCCGGGTCGACCAGCATCGGCCCGGACGTCTCGTCGCCGGGCCGCAGCTCGGAGCGTGCCTGCTCGTCGAGGAGCCTGCGGAAGCGCCGCGTGATCACCTCGTGCATCGAGGCCACGTCGTTCTGCCCGTCGACGCCGCGGATGACGAACTTGCGGTACTCCCCCTTGCGAGGCAGGCCGTCCTCGAAGACGACCATCGAGGCCACCACCTCGGTGCCCTGGAGGTTCGAGACGTCGTAGCACTCGATCCGCAGCGGCACCTCGTCGAGCTCGAGGGCCTGCTGGATCTCCTCCAGCGCCCGGTTGCGGGTGGTGAGGTCGCTGGCCCGCTTGGTCTTGTGCAGCGCCAGCGCCTGGGCGGCGTTGGTCGCCACGGTCTCGGCGAGGGTCCGCTTGTCGCCGCGCTGGGGCACCCGGATGCGCACCCGGCTCCCCCGCAGGTCGCTCAGCAGCTCCTCGAGCGTCTCCGCGTCCGGCGGGAGGGCCGGGACGAGGACCTCGCGCGGGATCGAGTCCGCGTCACCCGCGTAGAGCTGGAGCAGGAAGTTCTCGACCAGGTCGGGGGTCTCCCCCTCGTCCATCCGGTCGGCGACCCAGCCGCGCTGGCCGCGGATCCGCCCGCCGCGCACGTAGAAGACCTGCACCGCCACCTCGAGCGGGTCCTCGGCCAGGGCGACGACGTCGGCGTCGGCACCGTCGCCGAGGACCACCGCCTGCTTCTCCAGGGCCCGCTGCATCGCGCCGAGGTCGTCGCGCAGCCGGGCGGCCTTCTCGAAGTCGAGGGCGTCGCTGGCGGCGTACATCTCCTTCTCGATGCGCCGGATGAAGGGCCGGGTCTGGCCCCCCATGAAGTCGCAGAAGTCCTCGACGATCGCGCGGTGCTCCTCGGGGCTGACGTTGCCCACGCACGGGGCCGAGCACTTGTCGATGTAGCCCAGCAGGCACGGCCGCCCCACCTGGGCCGAGCGCTTGAAGACCCCGTTGGAGCACGAGCGCATCGGGAAGACCCGCAGCAGGATGTCGACGGTCTCGCGGATCGCCCACGCGTGGGAGTAGGGCCCGAAGTAGCGGGTGCCCCGGCGCTTGGCACCGCGTCCGACCATGACCCGGGGGTACTCCTCCCCCACGGTCACCGCCAGCCAGGGGTAGGACTTGTCGTCGCGGTACTTGACGTTGAACCGCGGGTCGAACTCCTTGATCCAGGAGTACTCCAGCTGAAGGGCCTCGACCTCGGTGTTGACGACCGTCCACTCGACCGACGCCGCGGTGGTGACCATCGTGGCGGTGCGCTGGTGCAGGTTGGCGACGTCCTGGAAGTACGACGACAGCCGCGCCCGCAGGCTCTTGGCCTTCCCGACGTAGATGACGCGTCCCTGGGCGTCCCGGAACCGGTAGACCCCCGGCTTGGTGGGGATCGAGCCCGGCTCGGGACGGTAGGACAGCGGCCCCCGGGTGGTGCGGTGGGCGGGTCGGGAGGGCACCGGCCCAGCCTACGAGTGCCCGCCGACACCGACCCGGGTGGTGCACCGGGGCCGGCCGCGGCGGGTGGGGCGGGAGACGGCCCCGGCAGGGGTCAGGCCCGGGCGATGTCCGTGCCCTGGATCCGCAGCTGCACGGCGCCGAGTGGCGACTGGGCGGGGCCGGCCGTCGGGGCGCCGGAGGACAGGTCGAAGACGGAGCCGTGGCACGGGCAGACGATGCCCTCCTCGGTGACCCGGTCGACGGGGCAGCCCTGGTGGGGGCAGGTGATGGAGAACCCGAGGAACTCGCCGTCGCTGGGCTGGGTGACGACGACGCCCTCGTCGGGGAAGACCGCCCCGCCGCCGACCGGCACGTCGGCGGTGGAGGCGAAGGAGGTGGCGGCCTCGGTCGACCCACCGCCTGCCGCC
>FWWL01006427.1_pt1 | contig 17088 bp, 17 predicted proteins | sample 2228331 | NCBI WGS metagenome assembly FWWL01 (sample SAMEA103939775, study PRJEB20133) | metagenome
CGTGCGACAGGATCGGCTCAATTTGGCACGAAAGGCCCGCGCTTTCCATAATCACCCGTGCAAATTCCGCCCAAGAGACATCAGGCGAGCCGGAAAAATGATAAGTGCCGGCTTTTTCGGGCGCCTTTGCAAGCGCCCCGATGACCGCTAACGACGCTCTGGCGATGGACTCGGCCGGGGTTGGCCCACCGAATTGATCGGCCACAACCCGAAGCGCGGCACGCTCGGCCCCAAGGCGCAGCATGGTTTTGACAAAATTCTGCCCATGCGCAGAAAAAACCCAGCTCGTTCGCAAGATCACAAACGCGCCAGCCGCAGCGCGAATTCCCTCTTCACCGGCCAATTTAGACCGCCCATAGGCATTCAAAGGGCATGGCGGATCATCTGGGGAGTATGGCGCCCCTTTCGTGCCGTCAAACACGTAATCGGTTGAAAGATGCAGGAACGGAATGGCAAGCGCAGCACAGGCTTCGGCCATCGCACGGGGGGCCTCGGCATTGATCCGAAAGGCAAGAGCCTCTTCCGCTTCAGCCCTGTCAACGGCTGTGTAGGCTGCAGCGTTGATCACGGCCTTCGGAGCAAGGCGATAAATCGCCGCCGCACAGCGTGAAGGTTCGCAAAGGTCGACCTCATCGCGGCCCAGAAAACGCGCCTCAGGTGCAAGGAGAGAAAGCTCGCGGGCAACTTGGCCGGTGCGCCCAAAGACAAGCACACCCTTGCCCGAACCCCAGCTGTCGCTTCCTGCCGGCGTGCTCACGCTTCTGAGCGGCGTGTTGCTTTGAGGAGGCACGCTCATGCCGAAACTCCGCGCTGGCCTTTGAGCCCAAGCCGGCGGTCAACCCCAGGCCGTGCCAATAACGGCCGCCACCACGCTTCATTCTCAAGATACCACGCCACCGTCAGGCGCAAGCCTTCCTCAAGCGTAACCCTCGGGCGCCAGCCCAGTTCGGCGCGGAGTCGGCCGGGGTCGATCGCATAGCGCAGATCATGCCCGGGCCGATCGGGCACAAAAGTGACAAGCCGCGCGTGCGGCGCCGCAGCAGGGCGAAATTCATCCAAAATCGCGCAGAGCTTGCCGACAAGATCAATGTTCGGCACCTCTGCCTCGCCCCCAATGTTATACGACTGCCCAAGCGCTCCCTGCTCAAGCACAAGAAGAAGCGCTTCGGCATGGTCTTCGACAAAGAGCCAATCGCGCACATTTGCACCTTGGCCATAGACGGGGATCGGCAAGCCCCGCACCGCATTCAAGATCACAACCGGGATCAGTTTTTCTGGAAACTGAAAGGGGCCATAATTGTTTGAACAATTCGACAAAACAACCGGCAGGCCATAGGTATGACCCCAAGCGCGCACCAAATGATCGGCCGCTGCTTTCGTGGCGGCGTAGGGGCTGCGCGGGTCATAAGGGGTCTCTTCGGTAAAGCGTTGCCGGCCTGCAAGCGGCAACGAGCCAAAAACCTCATCCGTCGAGACGTGATGAAATCGAAACCACCCCGGCCGCCCTAATCCTTCCCAGTAAGCCCGCGCGACCTCCAAAAGCGTGAAGGTTCCAACCACATTCGTGGTTACAAAGTCAGCCGGCCCGTCAATTGAGCGGTCAACATGGCTTTCCGCGGCAAGATGCATGACCGCCTCTGGACGATGCTTCGCGAAAACATGCGCAAGCGCGCGCGCATCGCGAATGTCGATCTGTTCAAAGGCGTAGCGTGAGTTGTTGGCAACGCTTGCCACATTGCGCAGATCTGCGGCGTAAGTTAGACAGTCGACATTTACAACCGAATGCCCGGCCTTGATGGCTTGCCTGACAACAGCCGAGCCGATAAACCCTGCACCACCCGTGACGAGAATTTTCATCGTCAACCCCAAGACGAAGCGTTCAGGAAATACGCACACCCGGAACAAAACGACCGCACCAAAAGCGCACCGTTCTTCCCAACCTCACGCGCTCTCCCACAGAAAGGGGGAGTTCCAATCAGAAAAGGCCGGTGCCTTTGCGTCTTTATCCGAAACAATGGCGTTTGTCGGTTCAATGCCCCAATCGATGGGCAGGGAATCGAACCGCACTGACCCATCGCATTCTGCGGCATAATAATCAGTGACCTTATACAGCACCTCGGTCATGGGTTCGAGCGTCACAAATCCGTGCAAGAACCCCGGCGGGATCCAGATCTGCCGTCCATCGTCAGCCGAAAGCTCAACCGTAATCCAGTGCCCAAAGGAAGGTGAGCCGCGCCGCGCGTCCACCACCACATCGCGGATGCGGCCGCGAATACAGCGCACAAGCTTGCCCTGCGCATGCGGCGGCGCCTGGTAATGCAAGCCGCGAACTGTGCCTGCCGCATAGCTGAGCGAGTGATTGTCCTGCACAAAGGGCGGCAAAGAAAGCCCCACCGCGGCACAGGCGCGAGCGTTCCAAACCTCGGAGAACCAGCCACGGGAATCCTGGAAACGCTTTGGCGTCAAAATAAAGACGCCGGAGAGCGCTGTTGGCTCAAGCGCAAGCATGATGGGCTCCCCAACACGATAATTCAAAATAGCAGCGAACACGGTGAGCGGCAAAACTCACAGCGGCCGCTCACCCTCATAGCGGCGCAAAGTGCGCGGCACAAGAAAGCGCGTTGCTGCATGAAAATCGCGCGCCCGCCGTCGGTGCTCAGCCCTTGGTGGCCCTCAGATCGCTTCCTTCAAAGGTCTCAGCATTCTGCGTGCTGGGCGCGGCCCGCCGCTTAGGGCGTAGCCGAGCGAACGCGGCGGCGCGATCGTCACTGCAGCAATTCCGTCCAGATCTGGGTGTGGAGGTTGTTGACCTCCTGCGGGCAGGCCTGCCCCCAGCGCCCCGCTGCGACGAGATCCGTGGGAATCACAATTTCAGGCGCATCGCGCATCACCTCGTCCATATAGGCCTCCGAGCCCGCGATCCCGTTTGCATAGCGGGCGAAATTCGAGATCAGCGCGGCATTCTCTGGCTGCAGAATGAAGTTGATGAAGCGCATGGCATTGTCGCGATTCGGCGCATCGGCCAGCACCATGGCATTGTCCATCCAGATCGGATATCCCGTGCGCGGATAGCCATAGGCGAAATCCGGATTCTGCAGCCTGACCCGCATCGAAGCCCCATTCCAGTAGATGCCGGCGGCAAAATCCCCCGCCGCATAGGATTCAATCGTTCCATAGTCGAGGGCAAGCCAGTGCGGCTTGGCCGCAAGCAGCGTCTCGCGCACCCGCCGCAGGATCTCGCGATCAGCCGTGCAGCGCTCGCCGCCGTGGTAATAGATGGCGATCGCCATCACATCCGACATCTCCGGCACCACATTGATCCGACCCGAGAGTTCAGGCGGAGGGTTGAAGATGATGTCAGCGGTATGAATATCGCCTTTATAGATCGCGGTGTTCACAATCACCCCTGTTGTCCCCCATTGCCAGGGCACCGAATATTCCCGGCCGGGGTCAAAGGGCACGTCGCGAAACTGCGGGAGGATATTGTCCCGATCGGTGACAATGGCGGGGTCAAGCGGCTGCACCAAACCCTCGCGGATGTAAGTCTGCACAAAGGTGTCCGAGGGCACGACGATGTCAAAGCCATGCCCGCCCTGACGGATGCGCGCGAGAGCGGTATCGTTGCTGTCGTAATCCGTCACGGTGACGCGGATGCCGGTTTCGGCCTCGAATTTCTGCAAGAGCTCGGGACTTGTGTAATTGCCCCAGTTGTAGAGATTCAGAACCCCTTGCGCCGAGGCGGCTGTCGCACCGGCCAAAAGCGCAGCAAGGGCAAGGGTGAGAGATCTGTTCATCGGCGGCACTCCCTGTGGTTGTGGTGTGATGACCCGAGCCTGCAAAGGCTAGCGCCCGCGCACCCGGGTGAGAAGAAAAAACAGACTGACGATGATCAGCGACAAGAGCAAGAACAACGTCGCGATGGCGTTCATCTCGGGCGTGGTGGTGCGGCGGAGCTGCCCCAACATATAGGTGGGCAGCGTGTCTTGGCCTGCAGACTTGACAAACTCGGTGATCACCACCGTGTCAAGCGAGACGACAAAGCCCAGCATGAAGCCTGCAAGGATCCCGGGCACGAGAAGCGGCAAGGTGATGTAACGAAAAGCTTGGATCGGGCTTGCATAAAGATCGGCGGCCGCGGTCTCGAGCGCGGGGTCAAGCGTCTCAAGCCGCGCGCGGATCGGAAGATAAGCAAACGGGATGCAAAAGGCGGTATGCGCGGCAACAAGATAGCCCATGCCGGCATAGCCCGTCTGCACCTTAAGCCAAGCAACGAGGATCAAAAGCGCAACGCCGGTTACGATCTCGGGTACCATCAGCGGCTGGTTGATCAGCGCATAGATGAGCGTCTGGCCCGGGAAGCGCCGCACCCGCGTGGTGCCAAGCGCGGCAAGGGTGGCCAAGACCGTGGCGATACCGGCCGCGCTGGCCGCAAGCCAGAGCGAGCGGATCGAGACTTCGCGCACCTGCCGGTTGGCAAAGGCGGCCTCGTACCAGCGCAGCGAAAACCCGTCCCAACGCGACTGCGAGGCCCCCGCGTTGAACGAGAAGACCACGAGAACCAGGATCGGCAGATAGAGCAGCAGCAGCGTCAGAAGTGCGACCGCCCCAAAGCCGGGTAGCCTGCGCACATCAAAGGCGCGCGGGCGGAACCGGCGCGGCTCAGCTGCGGCAACGGGGCGTCCGGCGCCGGTGGCTGTGACCGCTTCATCCACGGCCAAGCTCCTGAGGCCGCGCGATGGTGCGCAGATAGACGATGAGCGCCGCCATCACGATGATCAACAGCACAAGCGCAAGCGCCGCCCCAAGCGGCCAGTTCCGCCCCTGGCCAAATTGCAGCTCAATCAGATTGCCAAGCATCATTTGCCGCCCGCCGCCGAGCACCCGCGGCGTCACATAGGCCCCGATCGAGGGGATAAAGACGAGGATCGACCCCGCAATCAGGCCGGGCTTCACAAGCGGCAGAATAACATGGCGTAGCGCCTGCCAGCGGCTCGCGTAAAGGTCATAGGCCGCCTCGACCAGGCGAAAATCGAGCTTATCCATCGCTGCGTAAAGCGGCAGCACCATCAGCGGCAAAAAGACATAGGTCATACCAAGGAGGATCGCGAGATCCGTGTAAAGGAGCTGCAGCGGCTGCTCGATCAGCCCAAGCCAAAGCAGCAGCGTGTTCACGAGCCCGTTATTGCGGATGAGTTCCTGGATCGCAAAGGTGCGGATCAGAAGATTTGTCCAAAACGGGATCGTCACCAGAAACAGCCAGATCGGGCGCGTGTGCCTGGGCCGCGTGGCGATGAACCAGGCGGTCGGAAAACCGAACAGCGCACAAAGCAAGGTTGTCTGGAACGAAAGCCAAATCGTGCGGCGGAAGATGGCGAGATGCGTTTCGTTCCAGGTCACGAGCTCGGGCTCGAAGAGATCGCGCCGGAAGAAGACCCGAAACCAGGCCTCAGTGGAAAACTGCCAGCTCACTCCACCGAGATGCCCGGGCGTGAGGAACGAGTAGATCACGATGATGATGAGCGGCCCCGAGGCCGCCACCACCAACACAATGAGCGCCGGCGTGCACAACAGCCAATTCCAGAAGGCCGAGCGCTGCATTACCCCTAGTCCTCGATCAACTGCAAGGCGCCGGGGGCAAGCCTGATGCCAAGCCGCGCCCCGCGCAGCGGCGGCGCCTGACCTGGGCGATTGCGCCAGCGCAGAACAAAGCGCTGGCCATCAGGCAACGAGAGCTGCAAATGCGTATCGGTGCCGAAGAAGACCGCATCGACCACTTCCGCCACCATATCGCCTTCCGCCTCGGGCACCGCATCGGCCTGTTCAGGGCGGATGACGGCGGTCACACGCGCGCCCGGCGCCGCACTCAGCCCCCGCGCAAGCCGGGCCACGGCGTGCCTGCCGCCGGGTAGCGCCACCTCCACCACGGCACCCGAAAGGCCAAGCGCCTTCAGAGTGAGAAAATTTGTCTCGCCGATGAAATCGGCCACAAAGCGGTTGGCGGGGGTGTTGTAAATCTCGGCAGGCGTGCCGACCTGCAGGATGCGGCCTGCATTCATCACCGCGATGCGGTCCGACATGGTCAGCGCCTCTTCCTGATCATGGGTGACGAAGACAAAGGTCACCCCCGTCTCCGCCTGCAGCCGCTTGAGCTCGCGCTGCATCTCCTTGCGCAGTTTGAGGTCCAGCGCGCTCAAGGGCTCATCGAGCAGCAAAACCTTGGGCGCAGGGGCCAGCGCCCGGGCGAGCGCGACGCGCTGCTGCTGCCCACCCGAGATTTCGGCGGGCCTTCGCTGGGCCAAAGCCTCCATGCGCACAAGCCGGAGCATGGCCTCGACGCGCGCGACGATCTCGCCCCGCGCACGGCCAAGCATTTTCAAGCCGAAGCCAATGTTTTCGGCCACCGTCATATGCGGAAACAGCGCATAGGACTGGAAGACGGTGTTCACGGGGCGCCGGTTCGGGGCAAGCGCGGTGATGTCCTGCCCGTCGAGCAGGATGCGCCCCGAGGTCGGCTGTTCGAAGCCCGCAATCAGGCGCAACAGTGTTGTCTTGCCGCATCCCGAAGGGCCAAGAAGCGTAAAGAATTCGCCCGCTTGGATGGTAAGCGTGACGGCATCGAGGGCGTGGAAGGCCGCCGCGCCTTGGCCGAAAACCTTCGACACCCCGTCGATCCCGATCTCAGCGGCCATCGCCTCAGGCCTCCCAAACGATGCGCCCACCGGTGATGGTATAAGCGGCCGAGAGGCGGCCGATCTCCTCAGGAGGGGTAGCCTCGATGTCACCCGAGAGCACGACGAGATCGGCGAGATAACCGGGGGCAAGCCGGCCCTTGCGATCATCCGTATGCTCGGCATAGGCGCCGCCGATCGTGTATGCAGCAAGCGCATCATAAAGGCTCACCCATTCGTCACGCCCGCCCTCGAATGGCGGCCGGGTGACGGCCGTCTGAATGCACCGCCAAGGGTTAACATCGGCCACCGGCCAGTCGGTGGCAAAGGCAAGACGCGCGCCCGCCTTGGCGAGGCTTTGGCAGAGATACGCATCGCGCCAGCGGTGGCGGCCGATCACATCCATCGTCGGCTGAAAAGGGAAATCCTGCGCGCCCGGCACATGGCAGGGCTGGACTGACGCCACCACGCCGAGCTTAGCAAGGCGGGGCACATCGGCCGGGTCGATGAGCTCGATATGCTCGATGCGGTGGCGCGCATCGCGCGGGCCGTTTGCGCGCCGTGCGGCCTCGTAGCCGTCGAGAACGCGCCTGACCGCCCCATCCCCGATTGCGTGGGTGGCAATCTGCAGGCCGCGCCGGTCGGCCTCGATACAGGCGGCGGCAAAGGCCTCGGGCGCATGCAGGGCAGGCGCGCCAGAGTAGCCGGGCCGGCCCGGATAGGTGTCAAGCCGCACGGCGGTGGTGGAATCGAGCACGCCATCCATGAAGAATTTCACAAAGCCTGATGCAAGCCAGTTGTCCGCCCATTCCGCCGCCATCTCTGAGGCGATCGCCAGGTCCTCGGGCCGGCGGTGTGGGCGGTAGTGGAACGGCACCCGCACCCGCGCGGTGAGCCTTCCCTGCCGGCGCAGATGCGCAAGCACACGCAAGGTGTAGCGATTGCCATCCATGTTGACGAGGCTTGTGAGCCCAAAACGCGCGCAATGGGCAAGCCCGCGGGCAAGCACATCCGCATCGGCGGCAAGCTCGGCGGCGGTGGGGGCGGGATCGGGGTCATCACCCGTGGCAAGCCCGGCAAGCGCCCGGTCCACCCCGGCCAGTCGCAAAACCGGCGCCTTGGCTTCGAATTCGCGAAGCTCGCCTGTGGAGGTGCCATCAGGGGCCATGACAATCTCGTTGCCCGGCGGCAGCGCGCGGCCATGAAGGATCCCCGCTCGCTCGAGCGCGCACGTATTGGCCCAGGCGGTGTGATGATCGGCCGCAACGAAGACCACTGGCCGGTCGGGCAGGATGGCATCGAGATCCTGGCGGGTCAGCGGGCGGCCCAGAATGGCATAATCGCAACCCTGCCCGACAATTGCCGGCAACTCGGGGTGACGCGCGGCATAAGAGCGCAGTGCCTCGGCGAGCGCTTCGAACCCCTTGACGCCGAGAAGCTGCAGATGCTCAAGCTCAACCGCGCCGACAAAGAGGTGCAGGTGGCTTTCGATCAGCCCCGGCAGAACCGTTGCCCCGCCCACATCGATCACCCGGCAGCCCGGCCCGGCAAGCGCGGCAATCTCCTCGGCAGACCCGACGGCAAGGATCTGATCGCCTGCTATCGCCACCGCCTCAGCCCGCGGGCGGGCCTCGTCCATTGTCAGCACCCGCCCACGGGTGATGATGAGATCTGCACGAGTTTGCGGCACCATCCCGCGCGTCCTCCGCCTCTTTTCGATCCAGGGAACGCCGAGAGGCAGCTTCTGTCAACCCCCTCGTTGCGGCCATGGAACACTTGGCCAAAGACCGCGCCTGCGTTGACTGCGCGATCGCGCGAGCGCGCCTTGCTGGCCACAGGGGTGAACATGACCACTGCCGTCAGAGACGAAACCAACGATCCGCGCGTCACATCCGTGAGCGAACGGGCAAAAAACTCGTCGTTGCCCGCACACACCGCCGCTTGCGCCGGGCGCGCGCGCAAACGCCCCTCAGCCGTTAGCCTGGACCCTTCGATTTTGCAAAAGGATCGGGGTCATAGACAACAGCGGTGAGATACAAACCATGCGCAGGCGCCACCGGGCCACAGGCTGCGCGGTCGCGGGCTGCAAGTGCCGTTGCAACCCGTTCAGGCGGCCAGGCGCCCGCCCCAACCCGCTCGAGCGTTCCAACAATTGACCGCACCTGATGGTGCAAAAAGCTGCGTGCGGCAAAGGAAAAGCGTATTTCGTCGGCAAGCGGTTCAATTTCAATCGCATCGAGCGTCTTGACCGGCGAGCGGGCCTGACAAAGGCTTGCGCGAAAGGTCGTAAAATCATGCCGCCCGATCAGCGCACGCGCGGCCTCGCGCATGGCCGTAACATCGAGCGGATGGCGCACATGCCACACCCGCCCGGCATCGAGCGCAGGCGGCGCCCGCCGGTTCAAGATCCGGTAAAGATACCGCCTCCCAACCGCCGAAAACCGGGCATGAAACGTCTCAGGCACCTTAGCACAGGCGAGAACAACAACCGGCAACGGACGCAGATGCGCGTTGATGGCTTCAGTGAGGCGGAAAGGGTCCCACGTACGGGAAAGATCAGCATGCGCGACTTGACCCAAGGCGTGTACGCCGGCGTCAGTTCGCCCGCCAGCATGCACCCGCACCGGCTCAGGCTCGATCTGCGCTAAAGCAGACTCAAGCGCGCCCTGCACGCTTGGCCCGGAGGCCTGCAGCTGCCAGCCCTGAAAAGGCCCGCCGTCATATTCGATCTGAAAGGCAAAACGCGGCATGAGAAAGGCAAGATCTGCGGAATTCGGAGAAAACAAGAGCGCGCCAACCTGAAATGGGCGTGTCCAGGCTGAGACCGCCACAGCAAGCGCAAGTCAAGTGCGCCCGCAGAACGCCAAAGCATGTGGTGCTGACCATTTCGCCCAGCGCTCCGGCTGTGCCAGCTGAGGGCCTCTCGGCAAGCCTGCCGCGCTCAGCAACGGCAAAGCGCGGCGAGACCTTCACGAAAACTTGGATACGCAAGCTTCACCCCGAGCTCGTCTAACCGCAGGGGTTTGAGCCTCTTGTTTTCGGCATAAAAGCTTTGCGCCATTGCGGAAAGATCGGCTTGAGCAAAGGGAACCTCTGGCGGGGGGGGCACGCCAAGCAGTCCCGCAGCGTAAGCGATAACGTCTTGCGGCGGAGCTGGCTCGAGGTCGCTTGCCACAATCGGGCCTTGCGCACCTTTGAGCATAGCCGCAGCGATAATCCGCCCGAGGTCGTCGATATGGATGCGGTTGAAGACTTGGCCGGGCTTCACGACCCGCTGTGCCGTGCCCGCCTTGAGCGCGTCGACCACCGAACGGCCGGGCCCATAAATGCCCGCGATGCGGAAAGCCGCCATGCCTGCTGCGTGCCGCGAGGCAAGCGCCCACCAGCCTGATTCGGCCGCGAGGCGGGCAAAGCCGCGTTCGGTTGACGGTATCGGGGGCGTGAAATCGTGCACCCAAGCGCCGCCCCTGTCTCCATAAACCGAGCTTGCTGACAAATAGCCAACCCAAGCGAGCCTCGTCAGCCGGAGATCTGCCAAGAGCAAAAGCGCCGGGTCGCGGCCTGTGGTCCGATCAGGGGGGATTGCGGCCAAAAGATGGGTTGCCGCTCGCGCATGCGCAAGGATCGCCTCTTTTTCCCATGGAACAGGTTCGATCCCTCTCTGACGAAGCGCGGCGCGTTTTTCGGCGCTGCGCGAGGTGGCGGCAATGGGCATGCCTTGAGGCAGTGCCGCAACAACCGCTTCCGCGGCCGGCCCAAAACCCAAGATGAAAAGAGACTCTGGCATAGCCGCTATCTGGTGCATGCAAGCCGCCTCGCCAAGGGGAAATGCATGCAGCGAAAGTAAACCCGAAACGGTAAATCGAACAAGGCGCGCTGCACGGCGGAAAAGGCGGCGAGCCAGGCCGGATTTTGCAAGGTGAGCGGACAATCTGACGGGGCCTTCCAGGGTGTGAGGCGAGGGTTGTGAAGAACCTTGACGAAGCCGTTCCTCTTGCATAGGTCAGCGGCACGGGCCTTTGTTGGCAGGGGCGGAGTAGCTCAGCTGGTCAGAGCAGCGGAATCATAATCCGTGGGTCGGGGGTTCGAATCCCTCCTCCGCTACCAGGCTTTCCTTCAACAAGGGTTGTGGTTTGAGAGCACGCCGCAGGGGGTGACAGCAGCCTCACGGCGTGCAGTCGCCCACATGGCCTTGTTCCGATTGGCCCCGAGCGTTTCGATCAGGACGAGCGTTGTGGATATGGTGCGCAGATTGGCGCGCGGGCGCGCGGTGCGCCCGGCCTAGCCATGCCTTCGTCGGCCTGGGTCTTTTCCATGAAGCGTGGTTTAAAGCACCCTTCGGGGCTATCAACGCCCAAGCGGCGTGAGCCTTCCGCGGCATCCGTTTGTGTTAGCGCCTCATTCCGCCAAGGGCGGGCAAGCCGAAGCGCTGGGGAGCCTGTCTCTGATAATCACGTATGGCCCGGGCGGTTGAGGTCCACCGTTGGGGCTCTGCCCTTAGGGCTTATCGAACGCTTGGTCTGGTTTTGTCTCACATCCAATCGTTAAGGCAGAGGGATCAGCCTCGGCCTTTTCGTTCATCGGACAAGGCAAAAACGCGCCGCCTGTGCGGAAAAGCGGCGGCGCGCGTGCTTTTGGCGCGGCCGTCGCACAAAGCCAGCGCCGTTTGGGTGACAAGGCCGCCGTCTGAGCCGAGGCCAAGGGCGCTTTGACCATCGCGTCTAAGCGCGCATCGCGCCGCGGAGCAATGACAAGGGCATGGTCGGGGCAGAGCCTAGTGAGCCTGGCGCGAGGGCCAAGGGTGTTCTCTTTCCGCGCGAGATCTCAAGAAAAAGAAAGGTTGAAGAGCGTGAGGACCAAGCCTAATGTTCAAGCCGCGTCTGCTTTTCCTCTGCGGGGGAGGCTTGGGCGGCAGGCTTGCCGCGCAAGGGCTTTGGCACGAGGCTAAAGGGGAGGGGCAGATCAAACCGGTTGAGAACATAACAAGAACATGCTAGCATTTGGTCATGCTCGACCAAATGTCTTCGCCTTGCTCCGTCCCTCAGACCTCCTCCCCGCCGGCACGCCAAGCGGCGGATGCGCTTTTGGCGTCAAATCCGGCTGCCTCAAACCCGGCTGCATCAAATCCAGCCTCGGACCTTTCCGAACCCGCCACAAACCGCATCACCCGAGAAGACCGAGCCGCAACCCAACCCTCAACAGAAATCGAAAGCGCCCTGCGCCAAAAGCTGGCTGCGCTTTTGCATCGGGCATCTGCCGCAAGCCCAACCCCGCCGCCCTTACAGCTGCTTGGACCAATGGCTTTGGCGCGCGGCCGGCTGCATCAGGCCACAGGCCCTGCGCGGCGGACGCTCGCGGCACTGGTTGCCGGCGCAGCGCAGGCTGAAGGGCCGGTTTTGTGGCTGACTCCGGCTTGGCTGCGGGAAAGGCTTTGCCCGCAGGGGCTTTTGCCCTTTGCCGACCCGGGCAAGCTCATCTTGGCAAGCTGCCCTCATGGTTCTGATGTCCTCTGGGCTGCGGAAGAAGCGCTGAGGTCAGGCGCGGTGGCCGCGGTCATTGCGGAATGCGCCGAAGTTCCTGATCTGCGACAGGTGCGCAGGCTGCATCGTGCCGCAGCCGAAGGCCTGGCCCGCGCCCAAGGAGCAGGCCATGCCCGCGCCCCCCTTGCCCTTGCGCTTTTGGTTGACGCGGGGGAAACCCCAATTGTTGGGGTTGAAAGCCGCTGGCGGCTGGCCCCCCTCCCCCCGCCTGTAGCCGGATCGTCACCGAGAGCGTCTTGTGCCGGTCATGCGGCGCTTTTGCCCCAAGAGATGCTGCATACAAGCCCCTCGGCCTGGCGGCTTGACCGGCTGCGCATGGCGAGTGAACCCCCCGCCGCCTGGCTGCTTGTGGCAGAGGCTGCAAGCATTATCGCCAAAGATCCTCTGCCGGCTGACTGATACGATTTCTGCCCAGCAGAGACCGGTCGCGCCTTTTCCGCCCGCGCGTCAGCAAAAGGAGCACCCGCACGCACCACCCGCGCGCCTGCGCGAAGAAGAAGAGCCCTTTCGGCAGAGTGCCAAAAGCATAAAATCAACACGACCTGACAAAACCCAGGCCGAGAACGTTTTTCGCCGTCCTGCGATTCTTTGTCGTCTGAGGGTTTGCGCGGCTTGAGTAATCTCCCCACGCGCACCGCGCAAAGCATCACCCTGCAGGCAAATCCGAACCCACAGCAAGGCGCCGAAAGGCCTTTGGCGACATGCCCATCGCCCGCTTAAAGACGCGGCTGAAGTGGGCCGGATCATCGAACCCAAGCCGATAGCCAACCTCAGCCACCGTCATCGTCGAATAGGCAAGAAGCCGCCGGGCCTCCGCAACCCGGCGCATCTCGATCAGTTTCGCTGGTCCAAGCCCGAGACGGGCGCGACAAATCCGGGTCAAATGCGCAGCGCTGATCCCAAGCGCGCGGGCATAGTCTTCAACCTTTCGCGGCTGCGCCAGATCACGCCGAATCCAGTCTTCAAACGTGCCCAAATACCGCTCGGCAGCGCGCAACGGCGCTTGCGCTGGCACAAGCCCGAAACACTCAACAGCCTCTGCCAAGACCTCAAGCGCAAGGCCCTTGACCCGCAGCATCTGCGCGGCCCCCCCGGCACCGTCGACCCTCAGCGCGCCAAACAGGCGCGTAAACAAATCCTCAAGCCGGGCTGGAACACGCCCGAGGCGCCAGCGCTCTAACCCAAGCGCGCGCAAGAGCGCTGCTTCAGCAAGCTCGGGCACAAGCTCTTGCGACACCGTCAGCACAAATCCCTCCGTTGCCGGTGCAAAGCGAAACCCGTGCACAACCAAAGCCGGCACGAACAACAGCGCCGGAAGCTCTAATGCCTGGGTTCGCCCATCGATCGTGGCCCGCGCCGCCCCGCGCAAAATCAAAAACAGCTGCAAAAGCGAAGCGTGCCGATGCGGCGGAATGACCCAGCCAACTGGACCCGAACGTTCCTCAAGCCGCTCGATGAAAATCCGCGCGGGCGCGGGCAGCGCGGCGAACGGCGGGGCGGGAAAATCTGCGTCTGACATGTTTGAATAATACAAGAATCTGCCGGTTTAATCCATTCTTTGCTGCGCGAAATATCCTAAAATGCCGCGTCAGGAAAAACCACGACAAACCGAAGAGCGCAAGCAAGGCCAAACCATGCGTGCCGATGTGGCAATTATCGGGGCGGGACCATCCGGTGTGATGCTGGCACTTAAGCTCGCTGCGGCCGGAATCGAACCGATTGTTCTTGAACGACAAAGCCGCGAGCATGTGCTCGCGCGCATCCGCGCAGGCGTGCTTGAACAAGGCACGGTCAGTTTGCTCGAGAGCTTGGGCTGCGGCGAGCGGCTTAGACGCGAAGGTTTTGTGCATGAGGGCGTCAATCTTGCGACGCAAAATGGGATATTCCGAGTCGATTTCCGCGGCACCATTGGGAAATGGGTCACCGTCTATGGGCAGACGGAAGTCACGCGCGACCTCTATGCCGCCGCTGATGCCCGCGGCATTCGCATGATCCACGAGGCCGAGGATGTTACGCTGCATGATCTTGAAACCGATCGCCCCTTTGTGACTTGGCGTAAGGAGGGGCTCCTTGAACGGGTTGAATGCCGCTATATTGCCGGCTGCGACGGTTTTCACGGTCCAAGCCGGCAAGCGATCCCGCCCGAAAAGCGCACCGAATACGAACGCGTCTATCCTTTTGGGTGGCTTGGCGTTCTCTCCCGCACGCGCCCAGCGGCTGATGAATTGATCTATGCCAATCACCCGCGTGGCTTTGCGCTTTGCTCAATGCGCAATCCGAAGCTTTCGCGCCATTACATTCAGGTTCCTTTGTCCGATCGGGTCGAGGATTGGTCCGATGATGCGTTTTGGGATGAACTGCGCCGGAGGCTGCCGCCTGAGGTTGCCGAAACGCTCGAAATCGGCCCTTCGATTGAAAAGTCCATTGCGCCGTTGCGGAGCTACGTTTGCGAACCCATGCGCTGGGGGCGGCTGTTTTTGGCCGGTGATGCCGCGCATATCGTGCCGCCAACAGGGGCAAAGGGGCTGAACCTAGCTGCAAGCGATGTCTATTACTTGTCCGAAGCGCTGATTGCCGCCTTTGCGGGCGATGAAGCCGCGATTGATCACTATAGCCCGCGCGCGCTCAAGCGCGTGTGGGCAGCGGTGCGTTTTTTGGTGGATGACGAGTATCCTGCACCGTTTTCCCAACCAAACCGACTTCGACCAAAAAATCCAGGAGGCCGAGCTTGAGCAGTTGCGCACCCTACCTGAGGCGCAAGCTGCCATGGCGCGCAACTATGTCGGCTTGCCCTACTGAAAGCGCCTGTGATCGCGCAAATCCTGGCAACGTTTGGAGACCTGTCCTGGCATGAGCGAGGAAAACGTCACCCAAGACCGCTACCAAGAAGGGCTTGCCACGCGCCGCAAGGTGCTTGGCGAAGACTATGTTGCCCGCGCGCTTCAAAACACAACCGCCTTCGATGCCCCTTTCCAGCGGCTGATCACCGAAGCGGCGTGGGGTCATGTCTGGTCCTCCAAGACGTTAAGCTTGCGCGAGCGCTCGCTGATTACGCTCGCCCTCCTGGCCGGGCTTGGGAATCTTGAGGAATTCGAGTTGCACCTGCGCGCAACCGCCCGCACCGGCGCCAAGCCAGAAGAAATTGCAGCGATGTTGATGCATGTTGCCATCTACGCGGGCGTGCCGCGGGCCAATGCCGCTATGCGTCTTGCCAAGAAGATCGTGCATGAAATGGAGGAGGGCCAATGATCCTGATGCCGCTTGTGCCGCGCGACCGCACGGCACATCCTGACCCCTATGATCCGGCCTACAAAACCACGGTTGCGCGTTCGCCGCGCTGGGCCTTGGTGTCGTTTTCCTCAACGGCAACCGAAGAAACCGGGCCCCTATTCGGCCACGACATCCTCGGCCCGCTCGACAACAATTTGATCGAGAATTTCACGCAAGGCCGCGCGCAAGCTGTGGGTCCGCGCATCTTGGTCTACGGCCGGATTACCGATCAGTTCGGGCGCCCCGAGCGCGGGGTTCTCGTTGAGATTTGGCAAGCCAATGCCGCAGGCCGCTACAGACATAAACGCGACGGCTATCTCGCCCCCCTTGACCCCAATTTCGGCGGCTGCGGGCGGACGATCACCGATGATGATGGCTGGTATCAATTTCTCACCATCAAACCCGGCCCCTACCCGTGGCCGAACCGAGCCAATGATTGGCGCCCAGCCCATATTCACTGGTCGTTGTTCGGCCGCTCGTGGGGGCAGCGGCTCATCACCCAAAATTATTTCGAGGGCGATCCCTTGATCGCGCGCTGCCCCATTGCCAATACGATCAAATCGCGCAGTCAGCTTGACCGGTTGGTGGCACCGCTCGACATGACCATGTCGCGCCCGCACGACTTTCTTGCCTATCGTTTCGACATCGTGCTGCGCGGACATCGCCAAACTTTCTTTGAAAACCGTGTCGACGGCCTGTGACGGAGGCTTACCCCATGGTACAACCCCTCGAGAGCCTCAGAGAAACCCCATCGCAGACGGCAGGGCCTTACGTGCACATCGGGCTCATGCCAAATTTCATCGGGATCAAGGGAATTTATCCCGAAGATCTCGGCCGCTCACCGATCAAAGACGGTGCGCGCGGCGAGCGGATCACCATCACCGGCCGGGTGCTTGACGGTACAGGCTGGCCGGTGCGCGATGCGGTCATTGAAAGATGGCAGGCCGATGCCTCAGGCCTCTACCCGGGCCAGCCCGGCGCCGACCCTTGCGTTTTGGGCTTCTGCCGCATGGCCGCCGATCCGGAAACCGGGGAATGGACCTTAACCACAATCAAACCTGGACGGGTGGGCCGAATGGCACCCCACATCGCGCTTTGGATCGTCGCCCGCGGCATCAACATCGGATTATGCACGCGGATTTATTTCGAAGACGAAGACAACAGCGCCGACCCTGTTTTGGCCGCAATCGAGCACCGTCACCGCATCCCAACGCTTATCGCCAAGAAAATCGGCGAAGGGCAATATCGGTTCGAGATCCGCCTGCAAGGCGAAGGCGAAACGATCTTTTTCGATATGTAAATCGGGGCCGGGGTGCGCTTGACCGGCGCGAGCAGGCGCGCCCCCAAACGAAATGACTTTCCCCTCGGCGCTGAGGACCCGCGCGGAAAACCGGCGTGGTGACAGAGTTCCGCAGAATGGATCGGTCCCTTTGGCAAAACACCGTTGCCAAAATCGACACATGTATGGCAGGCGGCTCAACATCTGCGCGCGGTTAGGCCGCTGAAAGAACTGTTGTGGCTTGCGTCTGTCCGTTTCCTCGCTTATGTCCATCCCTGAGAGATCGGCGCGGACGAAAGCCCCGCAAACCCGGTCAGGTCCGAAGGAAGCA
>FWWL01006430.1_pt1 | contig 17085 bp, 14 predicted proteins | sample 2228331 | NCBI WGS metagenome assembly FWWL01 (sample SAMEA103939775, study PRJEB20133) | metagenome
TGTTTTCCTTTTTTTTTGTGTGGGGGGGTTTGGGGGGTGGGGTTGTGCTGGTGGCGGTGGTGCTCTGGCGCTTCTACCAGGCGCGGGGCATGGTTTTCCCGGCCTGGGTGGATTCGGTTCACCATGCGTTTATCGTGCGTAAAATCCTGGAGGTGGGAGGCATTCCGGCCACTTTGCAGCCCGAGATTTCCACCTTCTTCTCGTATCATTACGGCTTTCACCTGATCACGGCCTGGTTTGCCAGCCTCAGCCATCTGGAAGCGGCGTCAGCCGTATTGTGGTTGGGGCAGGTCCTGAATGCATTGGTGGCGTTTTCGGTGTATCGGCTTGGCAAGGCGGTATGGGGTGAGCCATTACGTGCTGGGTTGGCGGCGCTCCTGGTGGGGTTTGCCTTTCAAATGCCGGCCTATTACCTGGCCTGGGGGCGCTACACGCTTCTGACCGGGTTGATCATGTTGCCTCTGGCCATGGCGGCAATACTGGATCTTTTGCGCAATCCCCAATCGGTGGAAGCATTTATGCGCCTGGGGGTGCTTGCGGCAGGCGTGGCGCTATCGCATTACACGGCCTTGCTGTTGCTGGCTTTGTTTGGGGGAGTCCTGATCCTGGTCAGAGGCTGGGGAATCTGGCGGCGTTCGGACCGGGCGGCGCGAATGCAACAGGTCTTGCCGCTGGGAGCGGTGGTGCTGGGGTTGGGGCTGGGGGTTGGGCTGGCGATGCCCTGGCTGTGGCGTGTGGCGTGGCACCTGGGTGAGCAAGCCGCAGTGCAGGTGGTTTCTCCCCTGGATACATCTCAAATGGGTTATTTTCGTTATATTCTGGATTTGCTGGGGCCGCGCCATAATCATATCCTGATGATTGCAGCGGGTATGGCTGGAGTCTATGGGCTGACCCGTGTGCACAGCCGTCTTTTGGCGGGATGGGGGCTGGTATTGGCCCTGCTGATGCTGCCATGGGGAGTGCGTCTGGGACCTTTTCGCCCAGACCACATGGCGATTGTGCTTTTCCTGCCCGCAGCGCTTTGCCTGGCGGACGGCGGGGTGAGTTTTTGGGGCTGGCTGATGGGCCGTGTGTCCGCTCCCCTTTGGCGTCGGGTGGGTTGGGTAGCAGGGGGGCTGCTGGCGCTGGGGGTATTGGGTTGGGGCGCCTGGTCCACACGCACGGTGACCCATCCGGCCACACAGCTGGCCGATGCAGCGGATAAGATGGCCCTGGATTGGGTGCGTGAGAATCTGCCGGAGAACGCGCGTTTCTTTATCAATGTGACCACTTGGCAGGGAGGTACCTATCGGGGTGTGGATGGGGGGTACTGGTTGCTCCCATATGCCGGACGTGCCAGTTTGTTGCCGCCTGTGCTATATGCCTGGGGTGAGCCGGTGGCGGCAGCGCACATTAACCGCTGGGCTGCCCAAGCGGCGCAGTTAAAGGATTGCGATGCAGCGTTCTGGGCTCTGGTTGAGGAGGCTGAGTTGACCCATGTGTATGTCCGTGAGGGGGTAGGCAGTTTACAACCGACAGCGCTCAACCAGTGTGCGGGAGTAGTGCCAATTTACCGGCGCGCGGGGGTATTTATCTATGCACTGGAGCGGTGAAATGTCCAGACATGGCGACTTTGCGGGTGATTTTTGTACAATTATTTTGTGAAAATTGCCACCAGACCGCACTTGTGATATACTAGGGCCAGATTGTGCCGGTCAGATAGACATTTTCTGTCGTGAGGACCGCTCATGCTTCAAGACTATCTTCCCCTATTTGTTATTCTGGTCGTTGGGTTTGCTGTTGCGCTGATTGCCATTATGCTGGGGATGCTTTTTGGGCCCCGGCGGCCAACGCCACGGAAAGCAGCCCCCTATGAATCGGGAATTGTGCCCTATGGACCAGGACGGCGACGAATGTCCATTCGGTTCTATCTCGTAGCCGTCCTTTTTATTCTCTTTGATGTCGAAGTAGTTTTTGTAATTTTTTGGGCGGCGGCTGCCCGCCAACTTGGGTGGCTGGGCTTTCTGGCGATGCTGGTGTTCCTGATTGTTTTAGAGGTAGCCCACGTGTATGCGTGGAAGAAAGGAGCGCTGGAATGGGATTAGAGCAAAAAACCGCACAAATGGGGGTGGTTACCACCACCCTGGAGCAGATGGTCAACTGGGCGCGCACGCGCTCGATGTGGCCGATGTTGTTTGGGTTGGCTTGTTGTGCCATTGAGATGATGGCGGCGCAGGCTTCCAGTTACGACTTGAGCCGCTTTGGAATGGAACTGATGCGTGCCAGCCCGCGCCAATCCGACTTAATGATTGTGGCGGGGCGGGTTTCGCGTAAAATGGCGCCGGTGCTGCGCCTGCTTTACGATCAAATGCCTGAGCCCAAGTGGGTAATTGGATCGGGAGATTGCGCCTCTTGCGGCGGGATTTTCAACAACTACGCCATTGTGCAGGGCGTAGATGAAGTGGTGCCGGTAGACGTTTACGTGGCGGGTTGTCCCCCGCGTCCTGAGGGCCTGATTCACGGCATTCTGACTTTGCACGACAAGGTGCAAAAAGAAAAATTGACCAAGTGGGCTTAGTGCAAAGCGCCTGGCTCACTGGCTCCCACATACACCCGACCATGGGGGTGCCGGTTTGGAGAGTTGCGAGGACGAGGTCAAAGCGATGGCAAACACAAACACTGAGGTGTTGGAAGAGGCAGTACGGGTCATCAAAGAGCGTTTTGGCGCCAGTGAACATCGCTTCCGGGATGAGGTCACGCTGATCATCCCTCCCGAAAACATCATTGAAGCCGCCCAGACGCTGAAGGAGACCTTTGGGTTCAATGTGCTGATTGATGAGACGGCGGTGGACTACTGGCCCCAGCAAACTCCGCGCTTTCATGTGGTCTATCATCTCTACTCCATGCCCCATAACCTGATATTGCGCTTGCGGGTGCCGCTCAACGGCAACGCCCCGCACCTGGAAACGATGGAGAAGGTCTTCCCCAACGCCAACTGGAAAGAGCGCGAAATCTGGGATATGTTTGGGATCGTTTTCGATGGGCATTCCGATTTACGGCGCATCCTGATGCCCGCGGACTGGCAGGGACATCCCCTTCGCAAGGATTATCCCCTGGGTTACGAGGAAGTGCAGTTCTCTTTCAATGCGGAAGAGATTGATCGCCGCAAGCCGTATGCCAAGTCTTAAGGGTGGAGCCGGCCATGGTAATGTTACGTGAAGTTTCTGTGGATGAGTTGCGCCATCTGGTTTCAGAACGCGCGCTGGCGGGCGAGACCATGCTGTTGAACATGGGGCCTCAGCACCCCAGCACGCACGGGGTACTACGCCTGTTGCTGGAACTGGATGGGGAGATTGTGCTGAATTGCATCCCCGACATCGGCTTTCTGCACACGGGCGTTGAGAAGAACATGGAAGCCAAGACCTATCAGAAAGCCGAGGTGATGACGGATCGGTTGGACTACCTCAACCCCATTGGCAATAATCTGGTTTACTGCCTGGCAGTGGAGAAACTAGTGGGGTTGGACGTGCCGCCACGGGCGCAGGCCATTCGGGTCATTCTGGCTGAATTGACGCGTATTGCGTCGCATTTGCTCTGGCTGGGCACCAGTTCGCTGGATCTGGCGGCCATGTCCACTTTCCTCTACACCATGCGCGAACGCGAGATGATCCTGGATATCTTCGAAATGTGCTCTGGGCAGCGCATGATGACCACCTACGTTCGCCCGGGCGGGTTGTGGCGAGATGTGCCGGTGGAGTTTGAGGATGCCGTGCGTCGTGTGCTGGAGATCATGCCACGGCGCATTGATGAATACGAACGCTTATTAACCACCAATGAACTTTTCCTGGATCGCACGCGTGGTATTGGGGTGATCACGGCTGAGGAATGCATTCAGTGGGGCATCTCGGGGCCGGTGGCACGCGCGGCGGGCCTCAAGTACGACTTGCGTAAAGTGCGCCCCTACAGCGGTTACGAGCAGTATGAGTTTGATATTCCAACTCAGCCCGATGGCGATGTGTACTCACGCTACCGCGTGCGTGTGGAGGAAATGCGTCAATCCTTGCGCATCATCCGCCAAGCACTGGATAAACTGCCTTACGGCCCGGTGCGCAGCAACAACCGCAAATTTGTACCGCCCCCGCGATCCGAACTGGGGGTGAGCATGGAAGCGGTGATCCATCATTTCAAGTTGTGGACCGAGGGATTTGTGGCACCCAAGGAGTCGGTTTATGCGGCCATTGAAAGTCCGCGCGGGGAATTGGGTGTCTTCCTGGAGGGGGATGGAGGTCCCAAGCCCTATCGGGTGCACTACGTGACGCCGTCCTTTGCCAACCTGCAAATTATGCCCTTGCTGACTCGCAACCACTTTATCGCCGATGTGGTGGGAATCATCGGCAGCATTGACATTGTCTTGGGAGATTGTGATCGGTGAATACGCTACGCGCCAAATACGCCGATGAAATTCAAGCCATCTTGGCTAAGTATCCGCCAGAACACAAGCGCTCAGCGGTCATGCCCCTGCTCTACCTGGCCCAACGCGAAGCGGGCTATGTAACGGTGCAGGCCATGGCTGAAATCGCCGAGATTCTGGAGATTTCGATCACGGATGTGGCCTCCATTGTGGGCTTTTACACGCTTTATTACGACCAGCCGCATGGGCGCTACCACATTCAGGTCTGCACGGACCTTCCCTGTGCCCTACGCGGCGCAGAAGATTTTCTGAAAGCCCTCTGCGAGGCGCTGGGAGTGGAGGTGGGGCAGGTCACGCCAGATGGGCTCTTCGTCATTGAAGAAGTGAAGTGCATTGGGGCCTGTCATCGGGCGCCGGTTTTCCAGGTGCAGGGAGATGGGGAAATTGTTTTTCACGAAAACCAGACCCTGGAGACGGCCCTGGCGGTCATTGAAGCCTTAAGGCAAAAAGCCCAGCAGGAGAAGGAGGGCACGGCATGAGCGAGTATCTCATCCTACGTCACCGCGCCATCCCGGGCCTGGAGCGCCTGCCGGTGTACCTGGAGCACCAGGGGTTTGCGGCCTTCAAAAAGGCCGTGACGGAGTTGCCGCCAGCGCAGGTCATCCAGATGGTTAAAGACTCGGGATTACGCGGGCGCGGTGGGGCGGGCTTTCCAACGGGCTTAAAGTGGTCGTTTTTACCGAATGATCTCTGGCCGCACTATGTGGTAGCCAATGCGGACGAATCTGAACCAGGTACCTTCAAGGATCGTGAGATCATGGAATCCAACCCATTCCAGTTTCTGGAGGGGTTGATGATTGCCGCGTATGCGGTGCAGGCCCATGTAGCCTATATCTACATTCGGGGCGAGTACTGGCACATTGCCAAGTGGTTGGATCAAAAGATTGCCGAATTGGAACAGGCCGGGTTACTGGGGGAGCGTCTTTTTGGCTCCGATTACTCCCTTCGCATTTACACCCATTTAGGGGCGGGAGCGTACATCTGTGGCGAAGAAACGGCGCTGTTGGAATCGCTGGAGGGTAAACTGGGCCAGCCGCGCCTGCGCCCACCCTTCCCGGCTACGGCGGGGCTGTACAATCGCCCAACGGTAGTCAATAATGTAGAGACTCTGGCAAACGTTCCGCTGATTGTGCTTAACGGACCGGCCTGGTATCACAATTACGGCACGGATAAGAGCCCCGGCACCAAGGTTTTCAGCCTTTCAGGATGCGTTAACCGGCCGGGTAATTACGAGTTGCCCTTTGGGGTCACCTTCCGCGAGTTGATCTTTGAGCATGGGGGAGGCGTGCCGGAGGGACGCACGCTCAAAGCCGTGATGACGGCTGGGGCGTCCTCGGTGCTAATTCCAATGGATGAAAGCGTGCTGGATACCCCAATGGATTATGAATCCCTGAACAAATTCGGCGGCTCATTGGGCTCGGCTTCGGTGATTGTGCTGGATGATTCGGTCAACATGGCCTGGTTGACCCAGAAGACGGTCAATTTCTTCAAGCACGAGTCATGTGGTAAGTGCACGCCCTGCCGCGAGGGTACCTACTGGATGAACCGCCTGGCCGAACGCATTGTGCGCGGTAAGGCCAGTCTCCGTGAGGTGGAATTGCTTTACCAGGTGGCGCGTCAGATGCAGGGCAAGTGCCTGTGCGCGTTGGGAGAGTTTTCCACACTGGCTGTGGTTTCCAGCATTGATCGCTTCCGAGCCGATTTTGAAGCCGTTGTGACGAAGGAGCCGATTTATGGGTAAGATGGTCACCCTCACCATTGATGGCCAGGTGATCAGCGTCCCACAGGGAATGCTGATTGTGGATGCTGCCAAAAAGGCGGGAATTGACATCCCGGTCTTTTGCTATCACCCTAAGATGGAACCGGTGGGAATGTGCCGCATGTGCCTGGTGGAGGTGGGGCGACCCGTGATTGACCGCGCCACCGGGCAGCCCATTTTGGAAGCCGATGGCACGCCGAAAATTCAGTTCGGGCCCAAGCTTGAAACCGCCTGCACGACGCCGGTGAGCGAGGGCATGGTTGTGCGCACTCAAACCCAGGTGGTCGCGGAGGCGCGCCGGGGTATCATTGAGTTTCTTCTCACCTCGCACCCCTTAGATTGCCCGATTTGCGATAAGGGCGGTGAATGCCCGTTGCAGAATCTGACCATGGCTTATGGGCCGGGGGAGTCGCGCTTTCAGTATGAAGATAAAATGCACCTGGCCAAGCACGTGCCGCTGGGTGAGTTGATTTATCTGGATCGTGAGCGCTGCATTTTATGTGGCCGGTGTGTGCGTTTCCAATCCAATGTGGCCGACGATCCGGTGATTGCTTTCAGCCAGCGTGGTCGGGCTTTGCAAATTGTAACTTTTTCCGAGCCCGGCTTTGATTCTTACTTTTCAGGCAATACCACCGACATTTGCCCGGTAGGGGCGCTTACTACGGCTGATTTCCGTTTTGGCGCGCGTCCCTGGGAGATGATCCCTGCGGCGTCCATTTGCCCGCACTGTCCGGTTGGGTGTAACCTGACCTTGAACGTGCGCCGCGAGGCCGCGGCGGGTGGGCGCGAGGTGATCAAGCGTGTGATGCCGCGTCAGAACGAGTGGGTTAACGAAATTTGGATTTGCGACAAAGGGCGCTTTGGCTATCACTATACCGAAAGCCCGGAACGCCTGCGCCAGCCGCTGGTGCGCAAGAACGGTCGCCTTGAGCCAGCCACCTGGGAAGAGGCGCTGGTTTTCGCCGCGGAGGGATTGCGTAAGCACTCGGGGGTGGTCGCGCTGGCTGGGGGTCGTCTCAGCAACGAAGATTTCTTCAATTTGCACCAGGTTGTCGCGGCCCGGCAGGGACGGGCTGTGCTTTACTCCACCATGGGCGGAGGCGGCTACGTTCAGCGCTACGGATTGAGCGGGGATGCCAATCTGGCAGGGCTGGGTAAGGGTGACGCCATCCTGGTAGTGGCGACCGACCTGCATGAGGAAGCTCCGCTGTGGTGGCTGCGGGTTAAGCAGGCTGCCGAACGCGGTGTAACGCTGATCGTGGCAAATGCCCGCCCCACCAAACTGGAGCGCTACGCTGCTCATGTGATACGCTATGCGTACTCAGAGGTGCTGGAAAAAGTACAAGCGTTACTGGCGGGGGAATCGCCAGAAGCCCAGGCACTGGCAAAAGCAACCAATGTGGTGATCTTTTTCGGTCAAGAGGGGCTGTCTATGGAAGCCTCCGAAGCCCTGGCCGCTATACTGGCGCGCCTGCTGGTGCAGAACGGGCAGGCAGAACGACCACTGAGCGGGCTGGTGGCGGTCTGGCCGCATGCCAATACTCAGGGGGGGTGGGAGATTGGCTTCCGTCCCGATCCCGACCTGGCACACACCCTGGCCACTGCCGGGGCCGTATGGGTGGCGGCGGCTGATCCGGCGGGTGATGATCCCATCCTGGCTCAGGCATTGGAGAAGGCAGGTTTTGTTATCGTCCAGGACCTGTTCGTGACCGAGACAGCGCGGCGAGCGGATGTGGTTTTCCCGGTCCAGGCCTTTACGGAACGCGAGGGCACCTGGACCTCAGGGGAGCGACGGGTGCAGCGTTTTTATCCGGCGGTGCCGGAACTGGAGAACACCCGCGCCGATTTTATGGTCATTGCTCAGGTGGCAGACCATCTGGGCATCCCATTGGTCGGGCGGTCGGCAAGTCGGGTGTTCGACGAACTGGCTCGCGCGTTGCCGGCTTTTGCAGGCCTTTCTTACACGCGCCTGGCGGAAGTTGTGGAACAGTGGCCGCTTGTTGGGCGCGGGGATTTGTACTACGGGGGAACGGTTTATGAGAATACTCAGGGTTTGGGGGTGCGTCTGGTGCGGGTGAGTGCGGGCGCGGAATTAAGTGAGTGGCCCGCGGTGGAGGTGGCACCGGCGCCGGCAGACGACGCGCTCTATCTGGTACCGGTGGTACGTCTCTACGATCAGGGGCAGACTCTGGTTCCTTCCCACCTGCTTCAGCATCGCATGGCTCGCGCGGCTCTGTACCTGGCGCCTGCCACAGCCGCCCAGTTGGGCGTGCAGACAGGCGAGCGTGTGGAAGTCAGTGCGGGAAAGTGGACCGAGACGCTAACCGTTTATGTGGATGCCAACGTTCCGGTAAAAGCGGGTTTGGTGCCGCGCAGTACCGGTGTGCCGTTGCGTCAACCCCTGTGGGTGCGGGCGCAGCGGGCTGTGCTTGAACCTCAGCCCTGAACTTAAGGAGATCGCATGGACGCTGGCTTGTTTTGGGAGTGGGTGATCAAATCGCTGATTATTGTGCTGATGCTGACGGCCGGCTTTGCCTACGCCACCCTTTATGAGCGCCGGGTCATTGCGCGTATTCAGGTGCGCATAGGACCCAACCGGGCTGGCCCGTTTGGGTTGCTTCAGCCAGTGGCGGATGGGATCAAGTTGATTTTTAAGGAAGAATTGACACCGGCTGGGGCGGATAAGGTGCTTTTCTTCCTCGCCCCGATCATCACAGTACTGCCCTCCCTGGTCATTACCGCGGTAGTTCCCTGGGGAGATACGGTGGTCATCGGTGGGCGTGTGATTCGTCTCTACCTCACAGATATCAACGTGGGGATTTTGTACATCCTGGCTGTGGCGTCCATCTCGGTTTATGGAATCGTGCTGGCGGGTTGGGCCTCTAACAATAAATATGCCCTGTTAGGCGGGCTGCGCTCAACGGCACAGATGATCAGTTATGAACTGGCGCTGGGGCTCTCGTTCGTTGGCCCGATCCTGCTGGCCGGTTCGTTGAGCCTGATGGACATCATCAATGCCCAAAAACACCTCTGGTTTGTGGTTCTTCAGCCGGCAGCATTTTTGCTGTACTTTCTGGCTTCCCTGGCCGAAGTGAATCGCGCCCCGTTTGACATGCCCGAAGCCGAGCAGGAACTGACCGCGGGTTATCACGCCGAGTACTCGGGGATGAAGTTTGCCCTGTTCTTCATGGCCGAGTACATCAAGATGATTGCAGTGGCCATGATTGGTGCCTCTCTCTTTTTGGGCGGTTTCATGGGGCCGTTTGTGGACCGTTTTCCCTGGTTGGGGCCGGTGTACCTATTCCTCAAAGTAGCGGTATGGTTGTTTGTGATGATCTGGCTGCGTGCCACGCTGCCCCGTATTCGGTATGATCGTCTGATGCAACTGGGCTGGAAGGTCATGTTCCCCCTGGGGCTGCTGAACGCTGTTGTGACCGCCTTTGTGGTGGTTCTGGTTGGAGGATAAGCCATGCTTAAAGGTTTGCTGGAAACTCTTCGCTCAATGACCGAAAAACCGGTCACCATTCAGTACCCGGAAGTCAAGCGTCCGGTGCGGGCGCGCTTCCGCGGGCGGCACATCTTGCGCCGCTATGAGAACGGGCTGGAACGCTGCATTGGTTGTGCCCTGTGTGCGGCTGCCTGCCCCTCCGATGCGATCTTCGTTGAGGCGGCCGAGAACACCGATGACGAGCGCTACTCACCGGGTGAACGTTACGCCCGGGTCTACGAGATTAACATGCTGCGCTGCATCTTTTGCGGTTTCTGCGAGGATGCCTGTCCCACCGAGGCCATTGTGCTTACTGACAATTACGAACTCACCTTCACCGACCGCCATCACTCCATCTACACCAAAGAGATGCTGCTGGAACCAGTGCCGGAAGGTGGAAAACCCACTCCCCAGAAGGTGGAGCCGGGGGTTTACACGCGTGCGATTCCGATCATGCAAGATCCCACTGATTAGGGAGGTTGGATGGCCTTAGGAACGCTCATCGTTTTCGCTGTTTTGGGCCTAGTTGTGGCCGGGTCGGCCATTGGCATGCTGGTCAGTCGGAACGCCATCTATGCGGCGCTTTTCCTGGTACTTAACTTTATCACGGTGGGAGTGTTGTACCTGATTCTGGGCGCGCCGTTCATCTCGTTTGCGCAGGTGGCAATTTATGCCGGCTCGATCATGGTGCTTTTCGTGTTTGTGATCATGTTGCTGGGTGCCGAGCAACTACCTATTCAAGAGCCCTTGCGCGGGCAGCGCTGGATTGGCCTCCTGGCAGGGGTGCTGTTTTTACTCGAGGCCGGTGCTTTTTTCTACCTGCGCACCAGTGCTCCTCGATGGGCGGCTGAGATTGGGTTTGGGTTTGAGAGCCCCGTGGTCGTGGGGCGGATGCTGATTGAGAAGTACCTCCTTCCTTTTGAGATCACCGGTTTCTTGCTGCTAATTGCAGTGGTCGGTGCAATTTTCCTGGCTCGTCTGGATACCCCGGTCAAGGGGAAGGGGTTGGGACGGCACGCTCAAATCGGCGAGCGAAAGGAGTAACGGCATGCCTCTGATGTATTATTTGGGTCTTTCTGCCTTCATGTTCACCATCGGCATCCTGGGAGTGCTCCTGCGTCGCAACCCGCTGGTCGTGTTTATGGCGCTGGAATTGATGTTCAATGCTGCCAACCTGGCCTTTGTGGCCTTTGCGGCGTTCCACAAAGTGCTGGACGGCGAGATTTTTGTTTTCTTCGTCATTACCACGGCGGCTGCCGAGGTGGCCATCGGGCTGGCGCTGATCATAGCAATCTTCCGCACCAAGCACTCGGTGGATATTGATCAGATGAGTGAGTTGAAAGGATGAACCGCCCATGCACATGGAGGTGATGAGCGTAACCGAACCGTTGTTCCGCCTGGCGCCGGGGGTGGTGTTTCTGCCGGTAGCGGGCATTCTGTTGAACTTGCTCCTGGGAGAGCGTTGGAGCGAGAAGGTCGTGGGCTGGATTGCCAGCCTGGCGACTGTGGGGGCGTTTGGGGTGGCCGTTGCTCTGGCTGTGGGCTTGAGCCGCCATCCTGAGGGCGCGGTGGTGCCCCTTTTGACCTGGATTCACATCGGTGATTTCCGGGTAGATTGGGCCTTCCGGGTGGATACCCTCTCGGTGGTGATGATGTTGGTCGTGGCGGGAGTTGGCGCTTTGATCCACATTTACTCCATCGGGTACATGCATGAAGATGTGCGCCACAACGGTGACCCGCGCCGTTTCCGCCGCTTCTTCGTCTTTTTGAATCTCTTCATTGCCGCCATGATGATCCTGGTCAGCGCCAACAACTTCCTCATGCTCTTTGTGGGCTGGGAAGGCGTGGGCCTGTGCTCGTACCTGCTGATTGGCTTCTGGTTCGAAAAAGGTGCTGGGGGTATTGGAAATGCATTGGCGGCAAAAAAGGCCTTTGTGGTCAACCGTATCGGTGATTTCGGCTTGCTGATTGCCCTTTTCCTGATCTTTGTAAATTTTGGCAGTTTGGACTTTGATGTGGTGTTCGGCCAGGCCTCCCATCTGGCGCAGGTGGCGCCGGGGGTATTGACGGCAATCACCCTTTTCATGTTGCTTGGGGTAACCGGCAAGTCGGCGCAGATTCCGCTTTATGTATGGTTACCGGATGCCATGGCCGGTCCCACTCCGGTTTCGGCGCTGATCCACGCGGCTACCATGGTCACTGCCGGTGTGTATCTGGTGGCACGTTCGCAGGCGCTCTATCTGGAGGCGCCGCTTGCCCAAAGCACGGTTACCTGGGTGGGAGGGCTAACGGCATTGCTGGCAGCCACCATTGCGCTTGGGCAGTATGATATCAAGCGTGTGCTGGCTTATTCCACCATCAGTCAATTGGGTTTCATGGTGGCTGCCGTTGGGATGGGAGCCGCCGTCGCGGGAATGTTTCACCTGGTTACTCATGCGTTTTTCAAGGCGCTACTTTTCCTCTCTGCCGGTTCGGTCATTCTGGGCATGGAGCGCGGTCATGAGACCGGGCATCACCATCAGGTGGAACTGGATCCCCAGGACATGCGCTACATGGGGGGATTGCGTCAGCGTATGCCGCTGACCTTTTGGGTTTACTTGATTGGCGCGCTGGCGCTGGCAGGCGTTGCGCCCCTGGCTGGCTTCTTTTCTAAGGATGAGATTTTGGCGGCTGCCAGCCTGAAATTCCCGGCTGTCTTTGGAATTCTGCTCTTCTCGGCACTGCTGACAGCGCTCTATATGGGCCGGCAACTGGCTCTGGTGTTCTTCGGCTCCCCCCGTAGCGAGGCAGCGGAAAAGGCTACGGAGAGCGCACCAATTGTGACGGCACCGCTGGTGGCGCTGGCAGGGCTTTCAGTTGTGGGAGGCCTGATCAATGCACCGGGGATTTATGCCCTGGAGCACTGGTTGGAACACACGCTGCACACGGTGGAGGCTATTCCCTTCCAGTGGACGATTGCGGCGTCGTCGCTGGCGGTTGCGCTGATCGGCCTGGGACTGGCCTGGTGGCTCTACGGGCAGCGCCCCTTACCCAGCCCGCGAGAGACAGACCCCCTGGCGCGCCTGTTGGATGGAGTTTACCACGCCCTGGAGCGCAAGTGGTGGGTGGATGAGATATATCATGCCCTCTTTGTGCGTCCTTACCAGGCACTGGCGCAGGGGCTGGCCCAGGCCGTGGATCTGGGGGTGATTGATGGGATCGTCAACGGGGTGGGGCAACTGGCCCGCCAGATTGCGTTGTGGTGGCGGAAGTGGCAGAATGGCTATGTCCGCTCGTATGCCCTGACCTTTGTGGTGGGGGTGGTGCTGATTGTGGCTTACTTGCTCCTGAGATGAGCGGGTGGGCTCACGCCAATTTCGTAGGAACGAGGGTTGAGGATGATTCTGGGCATTAGTTGGCTGGTTTGGCTGATTGCACTCCCACTGATGGGGTTTTTCATCCTTCTGTTTATTCCCGCCAGGGCCAAAAATGCCTTGCGCTGGGGGGCATTGCTCACTTCCCTGCTCACCTTTGGCGCGGCGCTGGGGATGCTGGCGCAATTTCAGGTCGGGAATCCTGCTATACAGCAGGTGGTGCGCTTACCCTGGGTGCGCATTGGGGATCTCACCATTGAGTTCTACCTGGGTGTAGATGGCCTCAGCCTGCTGTTGGTCCTGCTAACCGCTTTCTTAACCCCCATTGCTATCCTTTCCACCTGGAGTGCGGTGGAAGAGGGGGTGAAGGGATTCATGCTCTTCTTCCTCTTGCTGGAAAGCGGCATGCTAGGGGTTTTTCTGGCGCTGGATCTGGTACTGTTCTACATCTTCTGGGAGTTCACCCTGGTGCCGATGATTTTCCTCATCGGCGTGTGGGGGGGCGAACGACGCATCTATGCCGCGGTGAAGTTCTTCCTTTTCACCATGTTCGGCTCGGTTTTGATGTTGCTCGGCATCTTGTACCTGGGATTGCAGACGCGCACCTTTGCCTGGGATGCTTTGCTTCAGCAACGTGAGGTTTTCGCTGCCGCCCAGATCTGGCTCTTCCTGGCGTTTGGGCTGGCTTTTGCCATCAAGGTGCCCATGTTCCCTCTGCATACCTGGCTACCGGATGCGCATGTGGAAGCCCCTACTGCCGGTTCGGTCATTCTGGCGGGGATTCTGCTAAAGATGGGCGCCTACGGCTTTGTGCGCTTCAACCTGCCGCTTTTCCCGCAGGCCACACTGCAACTGGCTCCGTGGATGGCGGCCCTGGCGGTGGTGGGCATCTTGTACGGGGCGGCTGTTGCCTTTGCCCAGCAGGATGTAAAGAAACTGGTGGCATATTCATCAGTGAGCCATCTCGGTTTTGTGGTGCTGGGGACTTTTGCCCTGACCGCACAAGGGCTTGAGGGCGCGGTGCTTCAGATGATCAATCATGGTTTGAGCACGGGGGCCCTGTTCCTGATCGTGGGAATGCTCTATGAGCGTCGGCACACGCGCCAGATGAGTGCTTTTGGCGGAATCTGGAAGGTCATGCCGGTGTTGGGCGCCCTCTCGCTCATCGTCACGCTTTCTTCCCTGGGCTTGCCGGGTTTGAACGGCTTTGTAGGCGAGTTCACCATTCTCCTGGGAGCGTTTCGTTCCGCAGTGCTGGCAACGCCCTGGTTAGTCGGGCTGGCAACGCTGGGGGTGATCCTGGCGGCCATTTATTTGCTGACCATGTTTGAGAAGGTGTTCCTGGGGCCAGTGCGCCACGAGGAGAACCGCCGATTGCCGGACTTAAACGGGCGCGAGATCCTAACCCTGGTACCCATTATTCTCCTCATCTTCTGGATTGGTTTGTACCCCCAACCCTTCCTTGACCTGATCCATCCCAGTGCCGAACGGTTGGTGGCGCTGGTGCAATCGGTGGCCCTGGCCGCCCACTAGGAGGACAACTTATGAGCCTAAGCGATTTGATGATGGTGCTCCCGATTGCCTTTATGCTTGTATGGGCGTTGGTGCTCCTGCTGATAGATTTGTGGCTGCCGCGTGAGCGGCGGGGGATTCTGGCACTGCTGACGGCATTAGGACTGGCGGTTGCCCTGGGGCTAGATCTGGCTCAGAGCGGGCGAAGCGGCAGTGCGTTTAGGGATATGGTGGTGTTGGATAACTTCGCGGTCTTCCTCAACGCACTTTACCTGATTAGCGGTCTGATTGCTTTAGCGCTGGGCTACGACTATCTCAAGCGGATGGAAATGGAGCGAGGCGAATTTTATGCCCTGCTCCTTTTCTCCATTGCCGGGATGATGTTATTGACCCAGGCGAATCATCTGATCCTTGTCTTTCTGGCTTTAGAGTTTCTTTCCATTCCGCTGTATGTGCTGGCGGGTTTTGCGCGGCCCCGCCTTGAATCGGAAGAGGCTGCTCTGAAGTACTTTCTGCTCGGTGCCTTTTCCTCGGCCTTTGTGCTGTATGGCATTGCTCTCATCTTTGGCGCAACGGCCAATGCCAGTTTGACGGGCGTGATTGAAGCGGTACGCAGCGGAAGCGCTGAGGTGGGCTTTCTGACCGCCGGGGCGGTGATGCTGCTGGTGGGCTTTGGTTTCAAGGTGGCAGCAGTGCCCTTCCATGAGTGGGCGCCGGATGTCTATCAGGGTTCGCCCACTCCGGTGACCGGTTTTATGGCGGTGGCAACCAAAGCGGCGGGTTTTGCCGTGCTGATGCGCATTTTCTTGAATCTCTTCCCTGGCCTTGCCGCCAGCCTGACCCCGATTTTCTGGGGTATTGCGGCGCTGACGATGATTGTGGGGAACCTGCTTGCTCTGGCACAATCCAACATCAAACGATTACTGGCTTATTCCAGCATTGCGAATGCAGGCTACCTGCTGATGGCGTTTGTGCCCTATGGAAACGCCCAGGTGGCGGGTCAAGCCGTTTCCTCTATGCTTTTCTATCTTCTGGCCTATGGGTTGACCACCTTTGGGGCCTGGGCAGTGGTAGTAGCGCTGGAGCAGGCGGAAGGTCGTGGGCTGGCATTGGAAGATTACGCCGGGTTAGGACCCAAGTATCCCTGGCTGGGCGTGACGATGCTGATCTTCATGCTCTCTTTGACCGGTGTGCCCTTGACGCTGGGATTTTGGGGCAAGTTCTTCCTCTTCCGCACGGCGGTGGCTGCTGGTTATGTAGACCTGGCCATTATCGGGTTGTTGACCTCGGTGATTTCGGCGTACTACTACCTGCGGATTGTGGTGATCATGTACATGCGTGCGGGTGAGCCCCGGGTGCGCCGGGATGGCTGGCTGAACCTGGTAGCCATTGGTACAGCGGCGGCAGTGGTGCTGCTTAGCGTGGTGCCGGTGCAGATGTTGGAACTGACGGCGCGGGCCGTACTGCACCTGCCCTAGGGGATTGCGGTATAATAAAGACGCAACGCCCCCGTAGCTCAATCGGATAGAGTAATGGACTTCGAATCCAGAGGTTGCGGGTTCGAGCCCCGCCGGGGGCGCTCCTCCACAAGCAAAGCGGCATTTCGCCCAGAATGTTGCTAACAGCCATCTGATCTCTATCCGTTCAGAGAAATCAGGTGGCTGTTGCTTTATGAGCCAATGTTCACGCGCTGATCTTGCGTAAAAATCTGAGCACGGTTTGGATGTAAGGACGGTAGGCTTCGCGGTGAATGCTATGGCCAGCCTCGGCAAAGTGCACCACCTGGACGTGAGGCCATAAGGTTGCTACCTCTTTTGCCACCTCTGGTGTGATCAACCCGCCGCGTTCAGGGGCTGCCGTGAGCAAGAGCCCTGGACATTGCAACGCACGTACCACCTCGCGCCAGGGACGCCGCGGCTCTATCCAGCCGTTGAGGGCTTCCGGGCGCAATTCGTGCTTGGCTTTGGCCCACTGAAAGCGTTCGCTTTCATCCCAGGTAGGGTGGCGTGCCTGGCACAAAGCCATCAGGTCGTCAATGGAGCGCTCTCTGTTGGCCAGCAGGTCATCACGGATTTGGGCGTACTGGGGCGATTGAGGATCCAGGTGATCCAGTGGAAGATGGTCCCCCCAGGGAGGGTCTTCCAGCACCAGTCCGCGGACAAGGTCGGGTCGGTTGGCAGCCAGGCGTGCGGCGACATCGGCTCCCATGGAATGGCCAATGACCACAGGGGGGTTCAGGCCCAGAGTTTGGATCAGTGTCTCCACATCCCGTGCCTGGACCTCTGGGCCTACACCCTCAGGACCAATCCCGGAGGAGCCATGCCCACGTGCATCGGGGAGAATGACGTCGAATTCTTCTTCCAGTGCCAGGGGGACGCGGTTCCAGCACAGGGCGTTGTCGGAAAAGCCGTGCAGGAGGATGACCGGTGGTTTCTCGCCGCCGGTACGATAATAGGTCAGGCGCATCTGACCAATGGTTATGTGACCGTAAAACAAGCGTGGCATAAGTACTACAAATAAAGCG
>FWWL01005951.1_pt1 | contig 17074 bp, 13 predicted proteins | sample 2228331 | NCBI WGS metagenome assembly FWWL01 (sample SAMEA103939775, study PRJEB20133) | metagenome
CTTGAATTTACGAGGTTATATAGGGTCGCCTGTTTTCGGAAGAACAACAGTATGGAAAAGAAGAAGGGATAAATAAATTTTTTTTATTTAAAAATAAAATGTAACTTAGTGAAAAAATATTTTATGAATACTAATCATAGCCAAAAAGCTATTCAATATATTGATCTTCTTAATAGAATTGCCAATGATTTATCAGTGGCTATGCCTCTTGACACGGCTTTCAGCAAAGTTATTCAGCATTTAATGACCATTGAACAAATTGACGCAGGAGCCTTTTATTACCTTAAACCAGAAGGATCATTGGTTCTGGAAAAGCAAGTGAATTTTCCGGAAAATTTTAGTAAGACCAAACATCAATACGAACCTTACTCTGTTGAAGTTGCTATTTTACTGGGTGGCGAAACGCAGAAATTAGATTTGCCTCAAAAAACTGATTTTTTTCAATTGCAAAAACATCATGTGTCAGCTGCTTGGATGATTGTTTCGCCTGCCAGACTTAACGGAGATATTGTTGGTGGTTTGATTTTGATTGGAAACAAGCCTATTGAAGATACAGATTTATTGCTTAAAACAATAGAAAACGTTAGTTATAAAATAGGTGGAGTAGTAGGAAGGTTAGAATTTGAAAGAGATTTGTCTGATCAACAAAAAAGTTTTGAAAAACTACTTCAAAGTTTTCATGACATCATTGTAATTACTAACAGAGAAGGAAAAATAATTTACTTTAATGCACTACTTTCACAAAAAACGGGCTTTTTAGAAGAAGAACTTTATTCGTTGTACATACATCAGCTATTTCCGGAAGAATTGGCGTTTGATGTAAAAAAAACACTGGAACAGAATGTTCAGGAGTCGAGGTTATTGTATCCACTAATCACTGCAAACAAAGAATACTTGCCAGCTGAAATTCTTGTTTCAAATGCTATATGGGCTGGCAGAAACATGCTTTTGTGGAGTATTCGTGACTTAAAAGAACGCAAAAAGGCTGAAGAAGAACTGGCACTTGCAAAAAAACGAGCAGAAGAAGCAAATCAAGCAAAAACAGCTTTTTTAACCAATTTAAGCTTTGCACTTCGTATTCCCCTGAGCTCTATTTTAGGCATGGGCGAAATGCTTATAAAAACCGATTTGAGTAAAAACCAGTTTAATTTTGTTAATATTATTACACGTTCGGCCGAACAATTAATGCACATTTCCAATCAGTTGCTCGATATTTCCAAGATTGAAAAAGGCGAGCTTGTGCTTGAAGACAAAGCATTTAGTTTAAAAGATGCAGTTATTCAGGTATTAAATCAGCAGTATTTCAAAGCTCATAATAAGGGATTGGAAATTTTGTGCGATTATGTTTCGTATGGTGATGATATAATTGTAAAAGGCGATGCTTTAAGGTTATCGCAAGTACTGCAAAGTTTGCTCGAAAATGCTATTAAGTTTACCGATAATGGTAAGATAGAGCTTGTCGTACAGCCCTTGTTATATGAAGATAACGAAGTAACCATTCGCTTTTATGTAAAGGATACAGGAAAAGGAATGAGTGAAGAAAGAATACAGCAAATCTTACTAAACTGTCGTCAGAAAAGTCCTGTTTCCAATCCTTCCAATGGAGATTTTGGTCTGGGCTTAATTATAGCTTACAATATACTTGAATTAATGAACTCACAGTTGGAAGTTCAAAGTAATGTATTGGGTGGCACTACTTTTTCGTTTACTTTAACGTTAAAAAAAGGAACTGTTGCTGAACTAGAAAAGAAAGAAGATAATACTGCCTTTGAAGTTAATATACCATCGTCGGATGTTATTTCGGTTTTAGTTGCCGAAGACCAGCCTTTTAATCAAATAGTAATACAGTCAATGCTCGAAGAATGGGGCTTCGATGTCGATATTGCAGAAGATGGAAGGCAGGTAATTGATAAAGTTGCCACCAAGCATTACGATGTTATTTTGATGGATATATACATGCCCAAAATGAGCGGATTGGAAGCAGCACAGTACATCAGAAAAAATTTCGATGCACCTTTAAGGGATATTCCTATAATAGCCATAACTGCTAATGCTTATGTTGAAGAGCATCAAAAATACCTGGAAGCTGGAATTAACGACACTATTTCAAAACCTTTTAAATCTTACCTGTTATTCAATAAAATTATTCATACTCTGGGTGTTTCAAAAGCCACATTACATCATACCGATGTTCGTATCAGATCTTTGGATTTTACTATTTCATCGAACCAAAAATTTTACAATCTGGAGTTGTTAGAAAACTTAACTAAAAATCAAAACGCAGCAATAGTAAAAATGTTGCAGGTATTTATTGAAAAGTCAACGATGGAACTCAAGCAACTCGTTGAATATACAGAGCAAAAAGACTGGGAAAAGGTTGCTTCAATTACTCATAAGATGAAGCCATCTTTTGCTTATCTTTCGATGAAACAAGTGGAGAGCCTTGTGCAGCAAATTCATCATCTGGCAAAGAACAACGAACAAGTAGAAATCATTCCAAAGCTTGTTCAAAATACTAAAAGCCTGATAGAATTTATAATTCAAATGTTAGAAGAAGAAATTAAAAAGCGTTCGTAGTATGGCTTATTTAATACCGTTGCTTGGCAGGGAGCCGATAATTGGCAAAGATTGTTTTATTGCTCCCAATGCAACCATTATAGGCGATGTAGTTATGGGAGACAATTGTAGCGTTTGGTTTAATGCGGTGTTGCGGGGAGATGTTCATTATATAAGAATAGGTAATTTTGTCAACATTCAGGATGGGGCAATTATTCACTGTACTTATCAAAAAGCACCAGTAAACATCGGAAATTACGTCTCGATTGCTCACAATGCAGTGGTTCATGGCTGCACTATTCACGATAATGTGCTCATTGGAATTGGTGCAATTATTCTTGATCATTGTGTAATTCATAGTAACAGCCTTATAGCAGCAGGATCTGTTTTGCTTGAAAATACCGTTGTTGAAGAAGGAAGCGTGTATGCAGGCGTCCCTGCCAAAAAGGTAAAAAACATTGACCCGGAATTATTGAAAGGGCAGGTAGAACGAATTTCCAGAAGCTATCAAATGTACGCAAGCTGGTATAAATAAATATTCGCACTTTTACTCAAAGATATTGACTGTATCTTGAAAAAAACATGTAAATTTGCATAAAATGATGTTTATGAAAACAACATTAACTTCTTTAATGCTCCTGTTGATATTGTCTCTTAGTGCTCAGCAGGTAAATAAGCGAATAAATGATACTAAGAGTGGAGAAGAAATATTATTTGGCTATTGCAATAAACTGGGTTTAAAACAAGCACCATTTATCAATTGGTTTGAAGCAGAATATCAAACGTATGAACCAAAAATGGAAGTGTTGTCCGATGCAAAGCAATACATCAACGAAGAGTTAAAAATCGTAGTAATTTTTGGTACATGGTGCAGCGATAGTCGCGAACAATTGCCAAGATTTTTAAAGGTGATGGATTATGTGGGTTACACTCCGTCAATGCTTGAAATGATTGCAGTTGACAGAACCAAAAAGGCAGGAGAAATTGATCTTAGTTCGTATTCAATAGAAAAAGTTCCTACGTTTATCTTTTTAAAAAATGGTAAAGAGATTGGAAGAATAGTAGAAACACCAAAAACAAATTTTGAGAAAGATATTATATCTATTTTAAAAAAATACTAAACTATGAATAATAAAACAGAAAAATCAACAGCAGCAAATGTATTGGGAATAATTTCGTTAATTTTAGCTGTTCTTGCAGTGTTATTGTCCTTTGTGCCTTTTATTGGTGTGGGAGCCATTATAATAGGCTCGTTAGCAATTATTTTAACCATAATTGCTTATTTTTTAGCTCATACAGGGCAAAATAAAACGTTAATACTGGCTGCTTTTATTCTGGCTATCTTTAGTATTGTGTTTGCTTACTGGAATTATCAGGATATTAAAAAGAAAGCAAAAGATACTATTGAACAGATATCTGACGAATTTGATGAAATAAATCAACTAGAATCATTAGATAGCCTTGATAGTAATGTTGATGAAATGAAAAATCGTTTAGATAGTCTTTAATTAAAAATGTTCATCAGGAATATGGTAAATATGCGGTATGTGTGCTTGATTGTTTTTTGGGGTATATTGCTTGCTTCTTGCCAGCCTTCGGGACAAATGAAAGTGGAAAAAAAAACAGAAGATGGGAAAATGTTAGCCACTTTTGTTATTGATACTGCTAATGGAAAGTTGGATACTTTGGAAAAAACAGAATATTATCCAAATGGTCAAATTCGCATCAAAGGAACATACAAAAACAACAAGCGTGATGGTGAATGGATTTATTATTTCGAAGATGGTAAAGTTTGGAGTCAGGGAACTTTTAAGGATGGAAAAAGCGATGGGGTTTTTACGGTGTACAATAAAGATGGTTCGCTCTTTATGAGATCTTCTTATAAAAATGGAAAACCAGATGGCAAATGGTTGTTCTATGAAAACAACAGGCTAAAGAAAGAAGTTGTTTTTGCAAATGATTCTATTATCAAAGAAATTGATTATTAATTTCATGCGTTTTCTGTTGCTTGGATTGGGGTGGTTGATATTTATTTTCTTTCCTGCAGAACAAAATCATTCCATTACTACTTATACAATACATTGGAAAACCTTGTTACCGGGTTTAAGCATTGCAGAAATACAAAATCCATATCATTCTAAAATAAGTGATAATATCGTTACGCTTATAAAAGTTAGCCCAAAATATTTTGATATAGATTTGTATAGTGCTGTTGCAATAGATAGTGTGAAAAGGAAAGCTATGGAGTGGGCAGAAGATTTTAACTTACAATTGGTTGTAAATGCTGGAATGTATAGTTTATCTGACACTTACCGATCAGCAGGTTTTATGAAACAAAAGGGCATTGTTGTTGAACCAGCTTTTAAAGACAATTTTAAAGTTATGGCATTGTTTGGTGCGTCTGGTTCTATAAATCAACCTTTTGAATTATTAGATTTAGAAAACGAAGACACCTCAGGAATTCTTTCAAATTATGCCTCTGCCTTTCAGTCTATTCGAATGATTGATTGCCGTGGTCAGCAGGTTATATGGAAACCCAAACGCCTTTTATATAGCAGTATGTGTGTATTAGGAAAAGATGTTGAGAACAACGCTATCATCGCTTTTACACGCACACCAATGTCGGCTAATCAAATGAGCAGTTTGCTTATCCGATTGCCAATTAATATCCGAACCACAATGTATTTGGAAGGAGGTCCCGAAGCCTGTTTTTACATAAAAACTATTGATACGGTTATTACAAAAATTGGCAGTTATGTTTCCTACACTTTTCCTACCGATACCAATACCCGTTACTGGAATTTGCCTAACGTTATAGGGTTTAGATTTAAAGAAAAAGTAGAATAAACGAAAAATATCGTGTATTTTTGTTCATGCAAGAGAAAATTATTCGTTTGCTGCCCATATTCTTATGCATCATAGTTTTTGCAGTATTTTTGCAGGGACTAACATTTGGCTTTACTAACTGGGATGATCCGCAATATATTTTGAAAAACGACTGGATTCGTCACTGGGATAAACAATTTCTTATTCAGGCTTTTACTCAATCTCATTTTGGTCATTATCATCCTTTTACCTGGTTGTCGTTGTCATTAGATTATCAGCTTTTTCAGCTTTGGCCGGCAGGATATCATTTGCACAATCTACTTCTGCATCTGATTAATGTACTATTGGTATTATATTTAATAAAAAGAATGACTAAGCATACTGTACTTTCGTTTTTGGTCGCTTTAGCGTTTGCTGTTCATCCTGCTGCAAATGAAAGTGTTATGTGGATTACAGAAAGAAAAAATCTGCTTTTTACAACCTATTATTTATTGAGCTTATTGACCTATTTGTATTACATAGAAAGTCGAAGAATTACCTATTATTTGCTGTCGTTTTTATTTTTTATTGCTTCACTATTGTCAAAAGGAAGTGCAATTACTTTACCAGCTGTCCTTTTATTGCTGTTATATGGCTATCGTCGCATACAAACAAAAGAAGTTATTCGCTTGCTACCTTTTGCAATAATAGCACTTATTTTTGCACTTATTGCTCAAAAAGCACAGTCACCATTTTTAAAAGACGATGTACTATCGCTCAGTTTAACAGAATCTTTACTTTATTCGTCATGGGCTTTGTGGTGGTACGTGATAAAAGCTTTTATTCCGCTTAATTTATCGGCTTTTCATCCGATGTTTATTCATGGTTCAAAATTTTATTATGTAATCGGACTATTTGCTTTATTGTTTTTGCTTGGATATGCTTATCATAAACATCGCAAAGAAAATCGTTGGTTTGTAGTTGGAGTTTTGTTTTTTCTTGCAAACATTATCATGTACCTGAAAATATTTAATGCTTATGCAAGTTCATACTTCATGGCCGACCGTTACACTTATCTGGCTTATGTGGGCTTGTTTCTGGCAGTATTTCTGCTCTTTTTTGAATATAGTAAAAGATTCCGTTGGTTAAATTATTTATTATTAATATGGTTGGCAGCACTGATAGTGGTTTCTGTATCGTATGCCAGAACATGGCAAAATAGCTATAGTTTGTGGAAGAATGTGCTGAGTTATTATCCCACAAGTCATGTAGCTTTGTTGAACTTTGGAAATGCCTGCCGTGAAAGCAGGAAATATGATGAAGCCATTAAAGCCTATTCTATAATTGATAGAAATAGCAGTCTATATTATCAAATGCTTGAAAATAGGGCTTTTGTGTTTTATAGTCAAAAGAATTATAACAACGCTTTAAAAGATTATCAACAATTGTTGATGGCAGATTCAAGCCGAAGCGACATTCGTCAATATATTGTAACAATATTGCTTGAAACAGGTAATACACAGTTGGCCCGTTCTAATCTGCAGTCAATTCTTAGTTTTAATCCGAACATGAGTGAAGCATGGAATAGTTTGGGCAATTATTTTGTAGCAAACGGTCAGGCAGATTCGGCTATTTGGGCTTATTCGAGAGCGATAAAATTAAAGCCTGCACCTATGTACTTTTACAATCGGGCAAATGTTTATTCGCAAAATAACTTCCTTGATCTTGCATTGCTCGATTACCAAAAAGCCATAGAAGCAGACTCCAATCGTGCAGAATACTTTATGAACAGAGGAATAACTTACTATAAAAGAAAGAATTACAAAGCTGCATTAACCGATTTTTCAAAAGCTATACAACTGCAGCCAGATAACGTTGATGTTTATATAAATCGAAGTACTTTGTTTTTTGAAATGAAACAGTTTGCTAATGCTTTAGATGATTTAAATATAGCTGTTACATATCAACCAGCAAATGCTGAACTACTTATAAGAAGAAGTTATCTTTATTCTTTACTGGGAAAGAAAGACTTAGCCTGCCAGGATGCAAAACAGGCTATACAGCTTGGCTCTACACAATATTATCAGTGGATGCAAAAGGTTTGCCAATAATGTATTATAAAGAAATAAGTATCAATGTAAAAATTTGTAGTTTTGCATGACTATAGTAAAGTAAAGAACCAGAATCTTTTTAATATAAATGATAATATATCAACACTGGTACGATTACAGAATTACGGTTACCTTGTTTGACCTGGTATTTGTGGTTTTGTTTGTTCTTCTGGTATTTCTTTATACTCAGTATATTACGCAATTAAAATTTCCGAAATATACTTACTATCGTTATTTTGCACCTGGACTTATGGCTAAAGTTTTGGGTTCAATTGCTTTTGCTTTTATTTCAATACTTTTTTATCCGGGCGATAACATGGAATATTTTCGAAGTGTTTTTAGTTTAAATAAGTTAATGCTGTATAATTTCGAAGGGTATCTGAAAATTATGTTAGAAGGCAATGCACACAGCGAGTATTTTTCTTTTTTTAATCAAGAAACAGGTTATCCCACTTACTATATGTGGCGTGACCATAATGCAGTTTTTGTTTGGAGAGTGTATTCTGTTATTTTTTTATTCACATCCAATAGTTTTCTGATTAGTACAATCGTGGCTAGTTTAGTAGGATTTAGTGGGCTTTGGAAATTGTATCAATTGTTTTGCCGTTTGTATCCTGGTATGGATAAATATTTTGCTTATGGTATATTATTTTTTCCTTCCATTATTTATTGGAGTGGTGGCATTTTGAAAGAACCAATCATTATTTCTTCTATGGGATGGATGATATATAGTTTTTATTATTTTGCAATTAAAAAAAAGTATAAACTTAAGTATTTGATTGCTATTATTATTGCTGCTTTTTTAATCATTAATATAAAGGCCTATATTTTTGTTGCCACCTTGCCCGGGTTATTTATCTGGCTTTTCTTTTATCAGATTAAAGCGATTAAATCGCCAGTTATTAGATTTATGATAGGTCCAATTTTAGTAGTAGTAATTGTTTCTTTAGGAATTGCTATCTATAGTTTTACCGCAAAATACCTTGGTGATTATGGAGATATACATTCTCTGATATATAGAGCACAAATTACACAACAAGATTTAATCAGAGAAGAATCTTATGGTAGTAATTATTTTGACATTGGGAGATATGAACCAACCATTCCGGGAATACTTTCAAAGTTTCCTATTGCAACTATTTCCGGGATTTTCAGACCTTTTTTATGGGAAGCACGGAATCCTTTTATTTTGTTGGCTGCCTTAGAAAGTGCTTTTTTATTTTCATTGCTCGTATATGTGATTTATAAAAATGGCATAAAACTTTTTATTCAAAAAATCATGGCAGACCCTGTACTTATTTTTAGCTTAACTTTTGTTATCCTGTTTAGTTTTGGAGTAGGTTTGTCAACCGCAAATTTTGGAGCACTTGTAAGATATAAAATACCTATGTTACCATTTTATACTGTGGCTATGTTTGTGTTGTTGAAAAGGCCTAAATTAAATGAAATAGAATTATCGGAATAATTTTTTGTATATGCTATAAAACAAGAGTATCAATTTTTTCTGATTAGGAAAATCTTTATAGGTTTTGAGATGGCAGGCTTAAATAATTATCCAATTCTTCGCGAGTGATATTGAACTTTTTAGCAATATAGTCTTTGTCTTTCTCTTGACTTTTACAGAACCTTGTTAAAAATGCTATGATTAAAATACATAAGTTATAGACAATCAAGATATGCATGTATTGAAAAATATTTTAATGGTAGTGCGAATTTGGCTTACTTTTTATTTTTAAATTTTATATCTATGCGGCATGGCTTTTTTGAGAACAGAAAAGAAGAAAAATCTGATGAATAGTGTATATACGTTCCAGTATTAAAGAACATCAACAAACAATTATTGAAAAATTACAACTTGTAGTGCCTCGTGATGTAACGCCACAATCTGTTATAAATCAATATTTTACATAAAACCGGTAGTGCCTGCTCAATGTTACTACACATTGTATTACAGACAGTTACAAGTCAAAAGTGTCAAAGTCAGGGAAAAGATACCGGGTATATCCACGAAAGAAGAGGTATTGTAACAGTTGTAAAATAAAATCCAAATAACATAGGGGCGGAAACAGAAGGTTTCTGCTCTTATTTTTTTAATTTGCCAGAGTCAAATGATGGCAGTTTATGACCAAGTTTTACTTTTTTAGCTTCCAGATATTTAATATTAAAAGGATTTGGAGGAATTACCAGTGGCACATTTTCAACTATTTCTAAACCAAATCCTTCCAGTCCTATTCGTTTTTTAGGATTATTCGTGAGCAATCGCATTTTTTTAACACCTAAATCTCTTAAAATTTGAGCACCCACACCATAATCTCTTTCATCGGCTTGGAAGCCCAGATGAAGGTTGGCTTCAACAGTATCTAATCCCTGTTCCTGTAATTTATAAGCCTCAATTTTATGAAACAATCCAATACCTCTTCCTTCCTGATTCAGATAAACAAGAACACCTCTTCCTTCTTTTTCGATCAATTCCATTGCTTTATGCAGTTGCGGACCACAATCGCAACGGAAGCTGCCAAATATATCGCCTGTAACACAAGAAGAATGAACCCGAACAAGCACAGGCTCGCCTGTTGTAATATCGCCTTTGACAAGGGCAACATGTTCCAATCCGTTCGATATTTGCAAATATGGAATTAAATCGAAGGTACCGTATTCTGTAGGTAGCTTAACTCGCTCTCCTCTTTTAATTAAACTTTCTTTTTCGAGACGATATCTAATTAAATCGACAATGGTAATAATTTTAAGTCCAAATTTTTTAGCAATTTCCATTAGTTCAGGTACGCGAGCCATTGTTCCGTCTTCGCTCATAATTTCAATCAAAGCTCCTCCCTCTCGTAATCCAGCTAATCGGGTTAAGTCAACGGCTGCTTCGGTATGTCCGGCACGTCGTAAAACTCCTTTGTCTTTTGCCTTCAATGGAAAAATGTGTCCGGGGCGGGCAAGATCTGTACTTTTTGTATTTGGGTCAACTAAGGCGTTTATGGTTTTGGCTCTGTCTTCTGCAGAAATACCTGTTGTACAACCATGACCGATAAGATCAACTGAGACGGTAAAAGCAGTTTCGTGCAACGATGTGTTGTGAGAAACCATCATTTCAAGCTCAAGTTCTTCGCATCTTTTTTCAGTTAATGCTACACAAAGTAACCCTCTACCATATTTTGTCATAAAATTGACCATGGTAGGTGTAACTTTTTCTGCTGCGGCAATAAAATCTCCTTCATTCTCTCTATCCTCATCATCTACCACTATAATCATTTTGCCTTCACGCAAGTCTTGTAAAGCTTCGTCTATGGTATTAAACTGAAATTCTGAAGTCATTTTTCGAATATTTGTTGCAAAGTTATATAATCTATTTTGCTATAATTATGATATTTGTCTTATAATGATTTAGCCTTGTCAATAAAATCAACCGTATCTTTAACAATGTTTTGTATATTGAAATATTGATTAACAAACTCAAAAGCATTGCTACCCATCATTTCTGTCAGTTTTTGATTGTTTATAAGAGTAGCTACTGCCCGATAAAAGTCGTTGTCGGTGTCGGCAATCATCAGGTGGCTGGCATGTAAAGCCGGTATTCCTTCTACGCCAATAGAAGTAGTTACAATTGCCTTTCCAAGTGCCATGCCTTCAATAATTTTAATTCTTATACCGCTTCCCGAAAACAAAGGCACTACCATAATAGAACGTCGTTTAATAAAGTCGCTGGAATCTTCTATTTCGCCATGAAAAACAACATTCTTGTATTCTTGTATTTTATTTTTAAGCCATTGTGGTGCATTTCGTCCAGCAATTTCGAATTTTACTTCAGGGAAAGTAATGGATAGTTTTGGCCATATAGAACGCAAAAACCATAATAATCCTTCTTGATTTGGCAACCAGTCAAGAGCTCCGATAAAAAAGACAGAAGGAAAAGTTGTAAGCGAGTGATTTGGTTTATGCTGTTTCATCGGAATGCCTGCATTTGAAACAAACATCAAAGTCCGACATCCCATCTTTTTCAAAGCTAACTGATCTCGTTGCGTTAAAGTTAACACCAGATCAACCGAATTTATAAGCTTTTTCTCTAAACGATGAAGCCTTTTAGATAATGAAGAAAGATACCACTTTTTTATGAGGTGTCGTTCATTCTTTGCCATTCTGCTCCATATTTCGCTTTCAATATTATGAGCACGGTAAACGGTGTAAACTTTTGAATATTTTTTTACTACATCAATGTAAGGCAAGACGAACAATCCATCGAACAGGACAAAATCGAACCTTTTTTCATACAGCATGTTGATTAACGCTTTCTTGAAATCTTTGGAAGAAAAGCGAACCTGATGGTAGGGTTTTGAAGAAAATAAAAAATTCCATACAAGCGAAGTTGGACAAATGGAAGCATCAACATTCACAGCTATCAGATTAAGCGATTGTTTAATGTCATCTGGGAGTTGGTCGGGAGGGAAAAAGTGCTTTTTAGTATTCATGCACAAAAGTGTTACTTCATGATGTTGATTTGCCAATTCACGCGCAAATTCCAAAACAGCAATAGACCCTCCATCCTTAGGAGGATAAGGCAACTTATTGTGTAGTATCAGTATCTTCATTTTTTTGCTTTTTTTTCTTTTCAATAAATTGATAAATGGTTGAAATAAAGTTCTGTAAAGGCATTAAATTAGAATCTGTCATGGCTTTATAAGTGAGCCAGATTCCAAGTGGAAACAATATGGCAGACGAAAACCATATTCCTTGCCATGCAGGCCATAGTAATTCTTTGGCAAATTTTTCGCCAGTTAAAGAGATGATATAGTAAAGGATAAAAAGCAAAACCGAAATCACCACAGGCATACCCATTCCACCTCTTCGAATAATAGCTCCCAATGGTGCACCGATAAAAAAGAAGACCAAACATGCAAAAGCCAAAGTAAATTTTTGATGCAACTCGATTTCATGCCGAGCCATCCATTCTCTCTTTGATCGACTTTCTTCTATTGTGGTTTGAATAAATGACTGTTGATTTCGGGCATTTATCAGTGCCAGATTAATAATTTCTTTCCATTCATTTGGGCTAAATCGCTTAACAATTTCCTTAAAAGAAATCTTTAAACTATCCAGCGTATCCTTTTTTGTTGTGGCTGCTTTAAAAAAAGCAGAAGAAGTTACATTCTGTACATAATTTTTTTTGAATTCATTGTATCCTTCCGACAACGAATCAATGGTGTGCTTCAACTGAGTGATATTAAGCATTCTGTAATGCTCTTTGAAGAGGCTTTCGTCAGAACGTGTAAAAGCAAAGCCAGATAGAGCAATTTTTGCCCGTTGCTCATCGAAGGTTTGATATTGGTGCAAAAAATTTGAATTCCACACACCGCCACTCTGAAGAACTTCTTCGTACTTTTTGCCATGGTAGAGTTCAATCAACAAATAATCTTTGTTTGGAGAAAGAACCATTCGGCCTGAATCTGCAATAAGTACACTTGAGTTTCCTCTTCTATCAGTATGATCGTAAATCATTACATCGTACAACATATTAGTTTTTGTATTTCGCGAACGTACCCGAATACTATAGTCGTCAATACCATTATAAAAAACACCGGGTTTTATAATAATTTCTGGTCGCTGACTACGAACATCAAATAGTAGAGAGTAAAACTTCAGATTAGCTACTGGTAATATATAATTGGAAAACAAAAAAGCTGCAATGCTTAATATTGAAATAAAAATGATAAGAGGATACATAATTCTATAAAGAGATATGCCCGACGCTTTCATTGCCGTCAGCTCAAAAAATTCGCCCAAATTTCCAAAAGTCATGATAGACGACAGCAAAATAGCCAAAGGCAATGCCATGGGAATAAAGTTAATAGAAGCATAACCAAACAGTTCTGCCATAACAGACCATTCGATACCCTTACCAACAAATTCATCTATATACTTCCAGATAAATTGCATCAACAGCACAAAAACCGTAATGAAAAAGGTAAAGAAAAAAGGACCCAGATAAGATTTAATCATGAAACTATGGAGTCGCTTTAATCTAAGCATATTCGTAAAATTGTACAAAGGTTGTGAAAATTTATTATACCTGCAACATCGGTTTACTGCTGTTTACGTTTTACTTTTTCCCATGCCGACGACTGCTTTTTAAGAATATATTTATAAAAACCAGCAAACTGAGCATAGTTCATCATTACAAAATAATAAGGCAAATAAAAAATTCTGGGCAAAGCAGAAAAGAAAAGATTGACCAATGCCATGGAATAGAAAACGATTTGTAAAGCAAACAGTATGCTAAGCCAGAGGGCATCGGGATACATCCAAACCAGCAGAATATTCCCGATAAAAATGAAGAGCAATGCCATAGGAACAAAAAGCCAGCGAATAACTTTGTGAGAGAAGTACTGAAAACTTAGCAGTGGATGCTTGAAAAAATTCAACCACCCAAGATATCTAAACAATGCATGGAAAGCTCCTGCCGCAATGCGAACCTTTCTTTTCATTTCTTCTTTTTCGTTTGCAGAAGGTTCTTCGGTAGCATAAGCATCGGGGGCATAAGAAATGATATACCCATTATGAGCAATCTGCATAGAAAGGACAAAGTCGTCAATAATCGTATCTTCGGGCAAAGGTTTTACCAAATTCTTTTTTACAGCAAACAACTCACCCACAGCACCTATAGAAGAATAAAAATCGGCATTCATTCGCTTTAGCCACGATTCATATTTCCAATACAAACTTTCGCCGGTTCCTGCTACATCGCCACTGCTATATACTCGCTTTTCACCTGCCACAACGCCTACTTTAGGATTGGTAAAATGTTTCATTAAATTCTTTAAAGCTTCGCTATTAAGCATGGTGTTGGCATCGCAAAAAACCAGGTAATCTGTTTCTGCTAAAAGTAATGCTCTGTTTAACGCAGCAGCCTTTCCTTTTCTTTCTGGTTGATGCCAAACCAGTACATCTGCATAATGCTGGCGAATATATTCATCAGTTCCATCGTTAGAGCCATCAGTAATCCAAGCAATTGTAAGTTTTTCTTTTGGATAATCAAGCAGATAAGTATTTTGCATCTTTTTGTCTACAACATACAGCTCGTTATATGCTGGTATTATTAGTGTTACAGATGGCCAGTCTTCAGGTGTTTCAATTTTTCTTTTCCTACGCAAAAGCTTGTTAATTAACCATAATATAAGCCCATAGCCTATATACGCATAAAATACGATAATGATAAGCAGTATGAATACAGTAGTTGCCAAAAACTTAATTTGCTCACAAAGGTAGTAAAAAAAAGAAAAGGCTTACCATGGGTCAACATCAACCTGCCAGATTAGGTTTTTATATTCTGGCCTGCCAAAGAAAGCGTGAATAATGGTATATAAACGGTCACGTTTTTGTAGGCTATTATAGGTTGGCATCAATTTTAACCAAAGTTCTATAAGGTAATAGTTTTGAATTTTAGACACAATAGGAGCCTGCGGACCAACCACCAACAAATGGTTCTCTTTCTTCAACTGTTCTGCTAATTTTTTTGAAACCTTATCGACCCATTCTTTTTGTTTATGCTTCAGTTGAATTTTTATTAATCTGACATAAGGCGGATAATTAAATTGTTTTCGTTCCTGCAGTTGCCATGCTAAAAAACCTTTGTAATCGTTTTCTTTTAAATACTTCAACACCGGGTGGTTTGGCTGAGTGGTTTGAATAATGACTTTTCCTTGCTTTTGTCTTCGTCCTGACCTTCCTGCTACCTGCGCAAACAATTGATAACTTCGCTCGTTGGTTCTGAAATCGGGAAAATTGAGCATTGCATCGGCATCAATGATACCAATCAGCTCTACATGTTCAAAATCGAGTCCTTTGGTTATCATTTGTGTGCCTACCAGTATGTCAATATTTTTCTGCTCGACATCCAGAAGCAGTTGTTCTATTTTATTGCGTGTTCGGGTGGTATCCAGATCCATGCGTGCAATCTTTGCGTCAGGAAAGAGAATAGAAAGGTCATCTTCGATACGCTCTGTGCCCACCCCACGAACTTTTAATTCGGGTTGATGGCATTCACTGCAGGCAGATGGAACGGTCATATTGTAGCCACAATAATGGCAAATAAGCTTATTAAATGCTTTGTGGTATGTTAGCTTTACATCACAATGAGGACATCCTGGAATCCATCCACACGACTGGCATTCAATGTAAGGAGAATAGCCCCGACGATTTTGAAAAAGAATAGATTGTTTCTGACGCGACAAGATTTCTTTCAACTCATTTAGTAAGGTATAAGAATAGTACTGCAACGATACTCTTCTTTTTTTTCTTTCTTCCCGCAAATTTATTATTTGTATTTCGGGCAGTTCTACTTTTGAATAGCGTGTGTTGAGCTCGACCAGTGCATATTTGCCAAGTAGTGCGTTGTAATAACTTTCGACCGAAGGCGTAGCAGATCCTAACAAGACTTTTGCACCAAACAATCTGGCTAACACTACTGAAACATCTCTGGCATGATAAAATGGCTGTGGCGACTGTTGTTTATAGGTAGCTTCGTGCTCTTCATCAACAATAATTAATCCAAGGTTCTTAAAAGGCAAAAACATACTTGAACGCACTCCCAGAATGACCTTTGCTTCGTTGGGCTTTTGCAATAGGTGAAGGTACAATTCGGTACGTTCGTTATCTCCGAATTTGCTATGATAAACAACAATTTTTTCTTTTAATGTTGATTGCAAACGCTTAACAATTTGCGAAGTTAGTGCAATCTCGGGCAATAAATAAAGCACCTGTTTGTTTTGCTGAAGAACTTCTTCAATGATTTTGATATAAATTTCGGTTTTTCCACTTCCTGTAACTCCATGAAGCAAGACAACCTGTTTATCAATAAAATGCTTCTGTATGTTATCTTTTACCTGCTGCTGTTCTTGCGATAATTCTACTAAATAGGTAGATTCGGCAACGGCATCTTTTAACACCCGACTTTCTTCGAGCCATACGATGCTCATTATGCCTTTTTTAATCAACGCTTTTAGTGCCGAACCACTATCCTGTGCTTTTTTAAGCAATTCCGTTTTCCGAATTGGTTTGGTTTGCTTCCACTGACCGTTATTTAATGAAAAAAAGGCAAGTAAAACATCGGTTTGTTTTTGTGCTTTTTGCAATTGCCTGAACCACGTATCTACTTGTTCTTCATTGTCTGGCTCTTCTGACAGCACTACATATTCAGCTTTTTTTACAGAAAACTTTTCCTTTACATCTTCAACAACCGTAATGTATTGATTTTTCAACAAACGGTTTATCAAAATATTGATTTGCTTCTTTTTTGTCTTTTCCTGAAAATCTTTGATAGTAATTTGTTCTTTCTCTTCAAGAATATTTTTCAAAAGAGCTTCTTCGTCATTATCGGGCTCGAACAAATCGTAAAGATTTCCTTTTACTATAACCGACTCGCTTTCCAATTTAAGACCCGATGGCAAAGCTGCTTTCATTACTTCGCCCAGAGGACACAAGTAATAACGGCTTATCCATTCCCATAATTGTAGCTGTTCGATAGTTACAATGGGCTTTTCGTCGAGTACTGCCAGTATAGGCTTGGTTTCATAAGTAGGCACATCGGCATGAACTGAAATAAT
>FWWL01006432.1_pt1 | contig 17072 bp, 18 predicted proteins | sample 2228331 | NCBI WGS metagenome assembly FWWL01 (sample SAMEA103939775, study PRJEB20133) | metagenome
CCCGATGACGATGGCCACAGCCACGGCGATCATCAGAATCCCATGCAGGCTCATCACCTGGTTGTAGACCCCTTCGTCGAACAGGGCCCCCTGGGAGTCGGCCAGGTGATAGCGTATGAGCAGGCCCAAAAGCCCAGCGATGAGGAACACGGCCAGAAAGGTCACCAGATACTGGACGCCGATGACCTTATGGTCGGTGGTGAAGGCCAAGTAGCGCGGCCAACCGTGGGGGTTGGGCTGGGTAGGGAGGCCCAGCCACTCCTTGACCCACCGCTCCCACATGCCCACCCCCAATAGCCATCCCAGCAGGCCCAGCACGTAGCCCACAGTGAAGTTGTGCTCCAGCCACCAGGGGGAGGAGCCGGCGGCCGTCCGGGACAAGGCGGCCAGCCCCACCCCCAGAGCGAAGCCGACAAGCCCCCACAAGAGGCCCCGCCGCAGATAATAGAGGCCTTCCCACAGCCCTATCCGGTCGCCGTGCTCAGCCACAGCCATCGCCACCCTCCTACCGGCCCTGCTCCTCTACCCAGCGCAGGAACTCCTCCCGCTCCACCACCCGCACGGGGATCACCATAGAGGCATGGGCCAGCCCGCACAGCTCGGCGCACTGCAGGCGTAACAGAGGGTTATCATCGTAGCTTCCTACTTCCGTGGGGAGGAAGGTGATGCGGTTCACCGTCCCCGGGATGGCATCGATCTTCATCATGAACGCGGGCACCCAGAAGGAGTGCAGGACGTCGCGGGAGGTGACCTCCACCGTCACCTCCTCCCCCACCGGCAACACCAGCTCGCGGGCGTTCTTCACCCCGTGCTGGGGGTAATGGACCAGCCACGTCCACTGCAGGCCCTCCACCTCCACCACCAGGCTGTGGGACGAGCCCTTGGTGACCTCTATGGTCCCCAAGAGGCCAGGGAAGACCATAATGGTGAGGGCCAAGGCCCCGGTGGCCGCCAGCCAGAGCCAGGGCACGGCCCCCGCCCGCATGGGGACGCCATCGGCCTCCGGGCCTGGGGCCCGGAAGCGGAAGACGGCATAGAGGAGGACGGCCACCACCAAGGCCAGGACAGGGATGGCGAAGTAGGTGAGGATGCGCACCGCCTCCTTGATCTCCTCCCCCTTGTCCGAGAGGGCCACGGGCTGGAAGTCGAAGGCAAAGGCCAACCCCTCCCCCACCCCGGTCAGGGCCAGCCCCAGAACGGCCACCGCCACCAGCTCCCGCCCCAACCTGATCCTCCTGCCACCAAAGACTGTTCCGAAGTTCACAATCCGTGCGAGGTCAGAATACAAAGGGAGATGACACCCCGTCAGTCAGGCGATGGCCTCATCTGCTGTAGGGGTTTGCCCTACAACAGAGGGGGGCAGAAATGGTAAAATCGCTTGGGATGGCCAAGGTGAGGAGGGCGGAGGGGGCCACCCCCTTGCGGGCAGGCATCCTGGCCGCTCTGGCCCAGGGACCGGCCTCGGTGGGCCAGCTGGCCCAGCATCTGGGGGCCTCGCGCACCTCCGTGCGCCATCATCTGCAGGTCCTCATGACCTTGGGCCTGGTGCGGCGGGAGGACGGCCTGTTCGCCTTGGCCCGCGGCGAGACCGATGTGGAGGTGATGCCTGCCGAGGGACTCCCTTGTCCTGTCCTCCTGCCCCCTTCGGAGTGCCTGCGATGCGCCAACGCCCCTTACGTGCTGGAGCTGGTGGAGGAGATGGGCCGCCTCCTATGGGCGGCACGGGAGCAAAAGGAGCGTCTGCGCCGCCTCTCGGCCCAGATCCTGCAGGCCCAGGAGGAGGAGCGGCAGCGGGTGGCCCGCGAGCTCCACGATGATACGGCCCAGGCCCTCACCGCCCTCCTGGTGCACCTCAAGCTCCTGCAGGAGGAGGCCGGCCCCTCCCTCGCCCCTCGCCTCGCCGAGCTGAGGCAGATGGTGGCCGCCACCCTGGAGGGGGTGCGCCGTCTGGCCTTAGCCCTCCGCCCCAGCGCCCTCGACCACCTGGGCCTGGGCCCGGCCCTTGCCGCCTATGTGGAGGACTTCTCCCGGCGCTGGGGCCTGCCCGTCCACCTACGCCTGGGTCGCCTGCCACCCCTCCCGCAGGAGGCCGAGCTGGCCCTCTACCGGGTGGCCCAGGAGGCCCTAAGCAATGTGGCCAAGCACGCCCACGCCCACCAGGTCTGGCTCTCCCTGCACCGCCGCGGCCCCACGGTGGTCCTGGAGGTGCGGGACGACGGCCAGGGCTTCCCCGTGCAGGAGGTGCTGGGCGACCGCCAGCGGGGCCTGGGCCTCTTCGGCATGCGCGAGCGCCTGGCCCTGGTGGGGGGACGCCTGGACATCGACTCCCGTCCCGGGGAGGGGACCAAGGTGCGGGCCCAGCTCCCCCTCCGGCCCAAGAAGGTAGAGCCATGGGCAAGATAACCATCGTCCTGGCCGACGACCACGCCGTGGTGCGGGCGGGCATCAAGGCCCTCCTCTCCCGTGAGCCGGACATGGAGGTGGTGGGGGAGGCCGCCACCGGCCAAGAGGCAGTGGAGGCCGTGCGCCGGCTACGGCCCCAGGTAGCCGTGCTGGACATCTCCATGCCCGAGATGGACGGCCTGGAGGCCACCAGGGCCATCCGTAATCTGGGCCTCCCCACCCAGGTGGTGATCCTCACCGTGCACGCCCAGGACGAGTACCTCCTCCAGGCCATCCAGGCCGGGGCCTGCGGATACGTGGTCAAGAGCGCCACCGACACCGACCTGGTGGAGGCGGTGCGCCTGGCCGCCCGCGGCCAGGTCTTCCTTTATCCCTCGGCCGTGCGCCGCCTTCTGGGGGAGTACCTGCAGGGAGGCAAGCCCCCCCACGACCCCCTGGCTGCCCTCACCTCCCGGGAGACAGAGGTCCTCAAGCTCACCGCCGCCGGTTACACCAACCAGGAAATCGCCCAACAGCTGGGCATCAGCCCCAAGACAGTGGACACCTACCGCCAGCGGGTCATGGAGAAACTGGGCCTCCACCGCCGCTCCGAGCTGGTGCGGTTCGCCCTCCGCCGCGGCCTTTTGCGTGAGGAGTAGGGCAAATTCCCACACAAGATGAGGTCATGCCTGACAGACAGGGGCCTCAGGGGGGCCGAACATAGAAGCTGGAAAGGGAGCGGGGCCTGCGGCCGCCCCAGAGAATGGCCCGCCCTCCGGTCGCAGGCCCCGTCCCTTTTTTGTCCCCCGCCGTTAAGCTATCCCCAAGGAGGGGCCGATGAGGGAGCCCAAGGTACACGTCCACCGCCAGGGCCCTGTGCTGGTGGTGAGCATCAACCGCCCCCAGGTGCGCAACTGCGTAGATGGGGAGACGGCCGCCCTTCTGGAGGAGGCGGCGGAGTCCTTCCGGAGGGACCCGGAGCTACGGGTGATGGTCCTCACCGGGGCTGGGGGCCACTTCTGCGCCGGGGCCGACCTCAAGGCCCTGGACAGCCTCGCCCGTCGCCCGGGGGCCGACCGCAGCGGCCCCATGGGCCTCACCAGGCTCACGGATGTGGGCAAGCCCACCATCGCCGCCATAAGCGGCTATTGCGTGGCCGGAGGTCTGGAGCTGGCCCTATGGTGTGACTTCCGCATCGCCGACCTCACCGCCCGCTTCGGCGTCCTCAACCGCCGCTGGGGGGTGCCCCTGGTGGACGGGGGGACCCAGCGCCTCCCCCGCGTGGTGGGGCTGGGCAACGCCCTCTACCTCATACTCACCGGCGCCCTCATCGACGCCCGCCGGGCCTACGCCATGGGCCTGGTACAGGAGCTGGTGCCTCCCGGCCAGGCCCTCCCCCGGGCCCTAGAGGTGGCCCAGGCCCTGGCCCAGTACCCCCAGACGGCCATGCGTGTGGACCGCCTGGCCACCCTCTGGGGCCTATCTCTCCCCTTGGAGCAGGGGCTGCAGCTGGAGGCCCGCCTACACCGGGAATCGTTGCGCGACCCGGAGATGGAGCGCTGGCTGGAGCGCTACGCCCGCGGGGAGCGGCCACCGCCCCTAGCGCCCCCTCCGCCCCCCGAGGGTTGACAGGAAGAAAGAGGGGTCGTAAGGTAAAAGCGTCATGGCGGTCAAGGCCTTCCGCGCCCTGCTGCGACGAGGGGCCCGAATTGGGGCTGGCGGGGGGCCTTAGCGCGCCGTCGCCATAGGTGCTAACGGGAGAGGCTGGGCCCCACCGCCGGCCGGCGGTGGGGCCCAAAGCTTTTGGGACGGAGGTGAAGGACGTGATTAGGGTGGGCATCATCAACGTCACTGGCTACGTAGGGGGGGAGCTGGCCCGCATCTTGGCCCGCCATCCCCAGGTGCAGGTGGTGACCGTCACTGGGCGCTCGGGGGCGGGCAAGGCCTTGGGGGAGGTCTTCCCCCACCTAACCCCCCTGGGCATGGAGGTGGCCGCGGAGCTGAAGGGAGAGGTAGACGTGGTCTTCTCCGCCCTCCCCCATGGGGCCAGCGCCCGGGCCCTCCTCCCCTATGTGGAGGCCGGCATACCGGTCATCGACCTCTCGGCCGACTTCCGCCTGCGGGATGCCGGGGAATATGCCCGCTGGTATGGAGTGGAGCACCCGGCCCCCGCCCTTTTGGCCCGCGCCGTCTACGGTCTCCCGGAGCTACGACGGGCAGAGGTGCGGGGGGCCCAGCTGGTGGCCAACCCCGGCTGCTATCCCACAGGGGCCGTCCTAGCCCTAGCCCCGGCCCTGAAGGAGGGGCTGGTGGAGCCGGACTTGGTGGTGGACGCCAAGTCTGGTGTCTCCGGGGCTGGACGCACTGTGGAGCTGCGCTATCACTTCTCGGAGGTCAATGAGAGCGTCAGCGCCTACGGCCTCTCTGGCCACCGCCACCTGCCGGAGATGGCCCAGGAGCTGGCCCTTCTGGCCCCTGATGGGGCCCGCCCTCGCATCACTTTCGTCCCCCATCTGGTGCCCATGACCCGTGGGATCCTCACCACCTGCTATGCCCCTCTGCGCCCGGGGGCCCTGCCCCCGGGGGAGGCCGGGCAGAGGGCCCTGCGCGACCTCTACCAGGGGTTCTACGCCGGCGAGCCCTTCGTGCGCATCGTCCCCCGGCCTCCGGCCACCAAAGAGACCTTGGGGGCCAACACCTGCCTCATATATCCCACCCTGGACGTCAGCGGCCAGCGCCTGGTGGTGGTGAGCGCCATCGACAACCTGGTGAAGGGGGCAGCGGGCCAGGCTGTCCAGAACATGAACCTCATGTTCGGCCTGCCAGAGACCATGGGCCTGGAGGCCCTGCCCCTGTTCCCTTAAGGAGGTAGCGCCATGACCGTGGTGTCCAAAGAGGAGGAAGGGACGGTCACCACCCCCCAGGGGTTCCTGGCGGGGGCCACCCATGCCGGCATCCGCTACAACCCCAGCAAGCCCGACCTGGGCCTCCTCTACTCCGAACGCCCGTGCGCTGCCGCTGCTGTCTACACCTCCAACCAGGTGAAGGCCGCTCCCCTTCTGGTGACCATGTCCCACCTGGCCGATGGGCGAGCGCAGGCGGTGGTGGCCAATTCCGGCTGCGCCAATGCCGCCACCGGGGAGAAGGGCCTGGAGGACGCCCGCGAGATGGCCCGGCTGGCCGCCCAGCGCTTGGGCCTACACCCGCAGGACGTGGTGGTGGCCTCCACGGGGGTCATCGGCACCTACCTGCCCATGGACAAGATCGCCGCCGCCCTGGCCACCCTCCCCCTGAGCAGGGGAGGGGGGCGGGAGTTCGCCTTGGCCATCATGACCACCGATACCCGCCCCAAGTACGGCGCCTACAGGGTGGGCGATTATTGCCTGGGGGCGGCGGCCAAGGGGGCGGGCATGATCCACCCCAACATGGCCACCATGCTCTGCTTCCTGACCACCGATGCCCCCCTGGCCCAGCCCTTCTTGCAGGAGGCCCTACGGGAGGCGGTGGCCGCCTCCTTCAACATGATCGATGTGGACTCCGACACCAGCACCAACGACATGGTGGTGGCCCTGGCCAACGGCCAGGGGAGGCCCATCGATGCCCACCACCCCTTGGCCCCCGCCTTCCGCCAGGCCCTCCTGGCCCTCTGCCAGGACATGGCCCGCGCCCTAGTGGCCGATGCCGAGGGGGCCACCAAGGTCATCGAGATGGAGGTCGTGGGGGCGGCCTCCCTGGCCGATGCCCGCCGCGCCGCTCGCCAGGTGGTGCGCTCCCTGGGGGTGAAGACGGCGGTCAAGGGCGCCGACCCCAACTGGGGGCGGGTGGTGGCCGCCCTGGGCAACTCCGGCTGTCGCCTAGACCTGCACTGCCTGACCCTCTGGCTGGTGGACCCGCAGGGGGAGGACATCTGTGTCTTCCACCGCGGGCGGCCCCATCCCTTCGACCAGGCCCGTGCCCGCGCCCTCCTGGCCGGTTCTTACGTGCGGTGGCGGGCCCATCTGGGCCTAGGGGAGGCGGCGGCCACCGCCTGGGGCGCCGACCTCACCGAGGACTATGTGCGCCTCAACAGCCTCTACACCACCTGAGGTGATGGCCGTGGACATGGTGGTGGTCAAGCTGGGCGGCTCCACCCTTGGGGAGCATGACACCTCCCTGGACGACGTAGCCTTCCTCTGGCAACGGGGGGTGCCCCTGGTCTTGGTGCATGGTGGGGGGGCAGCGGTCTCCCATTGGCTCCGCCGCCTAGGAGGGGAGGCCCGCTTCCAGGAGGGCCAGCGGGTCACCGATGCCCAGGCCCTGGAGGTGGTGGCTGCCGTCCTGGCCGGCCTGGTGAACAAGACCCTGGTGGCCTCCCTGCAGGCCCGCGGCGTCCCCGCCCTGGGCCTTGCGGGGGCCGATGGTGCCCTCCTGCGGGCCCGCATCGTCCGCCCTGAGCTGGGCCTGGTGGGGGAGGTGATGGAGGTGGACACCTCCCTCCTGCACCGCCTCCTGGCCCAGGGCCTCTTGCCGGTGGTGGCCCCTCTGGCCCTGGAATGGGAGGAGGGCCGGCCCACGGGCCGCCTCCTGAACGTCAACGCCGACCTGGCAGCGGGGGCGGTGGCCGCTGCCCTCCCCGCTCGCCTCCTCGTCCTCCTCACCGATGTGCCAGGGGTGCTGGCCGGGGGGCAGCCCCTCACCCGTCTCTCGCCACAAGAGGCCCGTGTCCTAATTGCCCGGGGCGAGATATCGGGAGGCATGGTGCCCAAGGTGGAGGCCGCCCTGCAAGCGGCGGCCGCCGGCACGACGGCCATCATCGCCGATGGGCGTCAGGCCCGGGCCCTGCTGGCCTGCCTGGAGGGCAAGACAGTGGGGACGCGCATAGAGTAAACTTGGGACGAAACCAGGCCAGGAGGTGAACCATGTTCGAGAGTGCCCTTGTGCCCTTGGATGGCTCCCGCCGCTCGGAGGCCATCCTCAAGATCCTCACCCCCTTGGCCCTCAAGCTGGGCATGCGCATCACCCTCCTGCACGTCCTGGAGGCGCCGGTGGAAGTCACCGACGAGGAGGTAAGGCGGGGCACCCGCGCCCAGCAGGAGCAGGCGCTGCCCGTGGTCCAAGAGTACCTGGAGGAGCTGGCCCAAGACCTACGGCAGGCAGGCATAGCCGTCCAGGTGGAGGTGGCCCACGGCCCCCCGGCGGATACCATCGTCCAGCGGGCCCAAGAGGAAGGCTACTCCCTCATCGCCATGTCCACGCGGGGGCGGGGCATCCTGCCGGGCACGGTCATCGGCAGCGTGGCCAGCCGTGTCCTGGCAGCCTCCTCTGTGCCCTTGCTGATGGTCAAGCCCCAGCGCCAGAGGGGCTTCTGGGTGGCCCCCAGACGCATCGCCCGCATCGTGGTGCCCCTGGACGGCAGGGAGGAGGCAGAGGCGGCCCTGCCCTATGCCCAGGAGCTGGCCCGCCGCCTCTCGCTGCCCATCTCCCTCGTCCAGGTCCTGCCTATGGTGGTGGAGGTGCCCATGGGGGCCTCTAGGGTGGTCCTGTGGGACTCTGGCAGCGCCTACCACCGGCGCCTGGACGTGCTGGCCTCCAGCTACCTGGCGGGCATCGGCCACCGCCTCCTGGACCAAGGGTTCCGAGTCGATTGGGACGTGATGGGCGGCTCACCGGTGGAGGCCATCGTCCACTGGGCCCGGCGCAATGGGCCCAGCCTCATCGTCATGGCCAGCCGCACCCGCCGCGGCCTCATCAAGTTTGTGGGCGGGGTCACCGAGGCGGTGGTGCGGGCCACCCACTTGCCGGTGATGGTGGTGCCCCCCAAGGGCCAGTCATGAGCCGCTGGGTGGAGCTGGAGCAGCGCCATTACTTCCAGGTGACTAAGCGCCTGCCTGTGGTCCTGGTGCGGGGCGAGGGATGCTACGTGTTCGACGAGGAGGGGCGGCGCTACCTGGACCTGGTGGCCGGCATCGCCTGCGTGAGCCTGGGGCACGGGCACCCGGCCTTGGTGCAGGCCATCCAGGACCAGTGCCAGGCCCTCATGCACGTGTCCAACCTGTTCTACACGGTGCCCCAGCTAGAGCTGGCCCAGCTCCTGTGCCAGGTCTCCGGCCTGGAGCGGGTCTTCTTCTGCAATTCGGGGGCGGAAGCGGTGGAGGGGTGTATAAAGCTGGCCCGCAAGTGGGGGCGCCAGCACCGGGACGGGGCCTACGAGATCATCGTGGCCGAGGGGGCCTTCCATGGGCGCCCCCTGGCCACAGTGGCCGCCGGGGGCGGGCCCTATGCCGAGCCCTTCGCCCCCCTACCCCCGGGCTTCGTGCGGGTGCCCTACGGGGACGTGGAGGCCATAAAGCGGGCCACCGGCCCCCGCACCGCCGCCGTCCTCCTGGAGCCCATCCAGGGGGAGGGCGGGGTCATCGTCCCCCCTGACCACTACCTGCCCCAGGTGCGGGCCTGGTGTCGGGAGGCGGGGGTCCTGTTCATGCTGGACGAGGTGCAGACGGGCATGGGGCGGTGCGGGGCCCTTTTTGCCCACCAGCTCTGGGACGCCCCCCCAGACGTCATGGCCGTGGCCAAGGGCCTGGCCGGAGGCTTCCCCATGGGCGCCTTCCTGGCCCGCGAGGAGTGCGCCGTCCTAGGCCCCGGCGACCATGGCTCCACCTTTGGGGGCAACCCCTTGGCCTGCCGCGCCGCCCTGGCCGTGTTGCGCACCATGCTGGAGGAGGACATCCCGGCCCAGGTAGCCCACAAGGGGCGCTTCCTGGCAGGCCTCCTGCAGGACCTGGCCCGCCGCCACCCCCTGGTGCAGGAGGTGCGGGGCAAGGGCCTCCTGTGGGCCGTGGAGCTGGCCCAGGAGGTGGCCGGGGAGGTAGCCTTGGCCGCCCTGAGGGAAGGAGTCCTTTTGAACGCCGTGCGCCCCAACACCTTGCGTCTCATGCCCCCCCTGGTCATCTCCCAAGAGGAGCTGGCCCTGGGGGTAGAGGTGCTGGAGCAGTGCATATCCCGCCTGGAGGAGGGATAGGCATGGGGGAGAGGGTAGTGCTGGCCTATTCCGGAGGCCTGGACACCACGGTGGCCACCCGCTGGCTCAGCGAGAGGGGTTATGAGGTGGTGGCCCTCACCGTGGACGTGGGCCTCGACCGGGAGCGAGAGGAGATACAGGGGCGGGCCCTGGCGGCCGGGGCGGTCAAGTTCGTGTGGCGCGATGCCCGGGAGACCTTCCTGCGGGAGTATGCCTTTCGGGCCCTCATGGCCGGGGCCCTCTATCAGGGCCACTATCCCTTGGCCACCGCCCTCTCCCGCCCCCTCATGGCCAAGCTATTGGTGGAGACCGCCCGCCAGGAGGGGGCCACGGCCGTGGCCCACGGCTGCACGGGCAAGGGCAACGACCAGGTGCGGTTCGACGTCTCGGTGCAGGCCTTGGCCCCCGACCTACGCATCGTGGCCCCGGTGCGGGAGTGGGACATGGACCGGGAGCAGGAGATCCGCTACGCCCAAGAGCGAGGCATCCCCCTGCCGGTGACCAAGGCAAGCCCCTACTCCGTGGACGCCAACCTGTGGGGGCGGTCCATCGAGTGTGGGCCCCTGGAAGACCCTTGGCAGGAGCCGCCCGAAGAGGCCTTTTCCTGGACGCAACCCCCAGAGCGCTGGCCCCAGCGCCCAGCCTATGTGGAGGTGACCTTCGCCCAGGGGGTACCTGTGGCCCTGGACGGGCGGGAGATGGGCCCTGTGGAGCTGGTGCAGACCCTCAACGCCTTGGCCGGCGAACACGGCGTGGGGCGCATCGACATGCTGGAGGACCGCCTGGTAGGCATCAAGTCCCGCGAGGTCTACGAGGCCCCCGCAGCGGTGACCCTCCTGGCGGCCCACGAGGCCCTGGAGCAGATGACCCTCTCCCGGGAGCAGAGGCGGTTCAAGGCCCGCGTGGCCCAGGAATACGCCGAGCTGGTCTATTATGGCCTCTGGTTCACCCGCCACCGCCAGGACCTGGACGCCTATGTCCATTCCACCCAGCGCTTCGTGTCTGGGACGGTGCGCATGAAGCTGTTCCGGGGCCAGGCGGTGGCCGTGGGACGCAAATCCCCTCACAGCCTGTATGACTTCTCCCTGGCCACCTATGAGGCCGGCGACCGCTTCGACCACCGCGCCTCCCCCGGCTTCATTCACATCTGGGGCCTGCCGGCCCGGGTGCAGGCCCAGGCCCAAGGCCTGGAGGAGGGCTAGACCATGGGCCTGAAGGCCGTGCTCCTAGACCTGGGCGACACCCTCTGGCACTTCCCCAACATGCCCCGGCTGGAGATCGTGCGGGCAGAGACCATTACCCGCGTCTCCCGCCTCCTGCGGCGCTGGGGCTACCAGGTGAAAGGGGAGCGGCTCTTCCTGGCCCGCGAAATCCGCCTGGCCATCGAGGCAGCCACCGACCAGGCCTTCCGGGGCGACCTCCGGAGCCCCGACTACCCGGAGATATGCCGTCAGGTGGCCGCCCGCCACGGCCTGGATATCTCCCGCCAGCAGGCGGAAGAGCTGTGGGACACCTGGAACCTGGGGGGCAAGTTCCTGGGCCGCTGCCTCTTCCCCGACGTGGTACCCACCCTGCAAGCCCTGCGGGAGCGGGGGTTCCGCCTGGGGGCGGTGACCAACCGGGGCTGGGCGGGGCCCCGCTTCTGGCAGGAGCTGGCCGACCTAGGCCTCCGCCCCTTCTTCGAGACGGTGGTCGTCTCCTGCCTGGTGGGCTACATGAAGCCCCACCCCCGCATCTTCCAGATCGCCCTGGAGGAGATGGGCCTGGGGCCGCAGGAGGTGGCCATGGTGGGCGATTCCCTGCGGGCGGACGTGGCCGGCGCTAAGGCCCTGGGCATGGTGGCCATCTGGCGCCGACCCCCCAAGGACGAGCCGGTGGAGGACACCGCCGACCGCCCCGATGAGGCCACAGAGGTCTCCCCAGACTACACCGTGGACTCCATCGGGGAGCTCCTGCAGCTCCCCCTCTTCCGGTGAGGGCCATGGCCTGGGAGAGCCCCACCGCCCGTGGCCTCCACCCCCAGGCCCTGGCCTACTCCGCCTCCCTGGCCTGGGACCGCCGCCTCTACCGCTACGATATCGCCTGCTCCCTGGCCCACGTCCGCATGCTGGCCCGCATGGGCCTCCTCACCAGGGAGGAGGAGCAAGCCCTCACTAAAGCCCTACAAGAGATCAGGGAAGAGATAGAGGCGGGCACCTTCCCCTTCCGTGAGGAGCTGGAGGACATCCACATGAACATCGAGGCCCGCCTGCACCAGAAGGTAGGGGAGGTGGCCGGCAAGCTCCACACCGCCCGCTCCCGCAACGACCTGGTGGCCACCGACCTGCGCCTGTTCGTCATGGACGCCTGCCGGGAGGCGGTGGCCGCCCTGGACCAGCTAGAGGCCGCCCTCCTCTCCCAGGCCGAGGCCCACCTGGAGGTGGTCATGCCTGGCTACACCCACCTACAGCCGGCCCAGCCCGTCCTCCTCTCCCACCACCTCCTGGCCTACTTCTGGATGCTGGAGCGCGACCGGGGCCGCCTGGAGGACTGTCGCCGCCGGGCCGACGAGCTCCCCTTGGGGGCCGGGGCCCTAGCCGGCGTCCCCTATCCCATCGACCGGGAGTTCCTGGCGCAGGAGCTGGGCTTCAGCCGCCTGAGCGCCAATTCCATAGACGCCGTGGCCAGCCGAGACTTCGCCGTAGAGTTCGTGGCCGCTGCCGCCATCTGCCTCTCCCACCTCTCTCGCCTGGGGGAGGAGGTGGTGCTGTGGGCCAGCCCCCAGTTCGGCTTCCTGGAGCTGCCTCCGCAATTCGCCACTGGCTCCTCCATTATGCCCCAGAAGCGGAACCCGGACATGGCCGAACTGGCGCGGGCCAAGGCTGCCCGCATCGCCGGCCACCTGCCGGCCCTGTTGGGCATCCTCAAAGGCCTCCCCCTGGCCTACAACCGCGACCTGCAAGAGGACAAGGTGCCCCTTTTTGAGGCCGCCGATGCCCTGGTGGCCACCCTACGCCTGTTTGCGGCCATGGTCCCCCACCTGCGCTTCCGGCGCGACCGCCTGGAGGCGGCGGCCGCCGACCCCTCCCTCCTGGCCACCGACCTGGCCGACTACCTGGTGAAGAAGGGCCTCCCCTTCCGTCAGGCCCACGCGGTGGTGCGGGAGCTGTTTGAGCACCTGCGGCAACAGGACAGGTCCTTCCGCGAGCTGAGCCTGGAGGAGCTGCGGCGCTTCAGCCCCCTGTTTGGGGAGGACGCCCGGGCTCTGGACCCCCACCGGGCGGTGGCCGCCCGCGACCACCCTGGGGGCACCGCCCCCCATCGGGTGCGGGAGCAACTGGCCCTGGCCCGCCGCATCCTGGAGGGACGGGGATGCGGGAGGTGAAGATCGCCCCCTCCATCCTCTCGGCCGACTTCTCCCGCCTGGGGGACCAGGTGCGGGAGGCGGAGGCCGCCGGCGCCCACCGCATCCACATCGATGTCATGGATGGCCACTTCGTGCCCGTCATCTCCATGGGCCTGCCCATTGTGGAGGCCGTGCGCCGCATCACTCGCCTCCCCCTGGATATCCACCTCATGGTGGCCCACCCCGAGCGCCAAGTGCAGGCGTTTATGGAGGCCGGGGGGGACATCATCAACGTGCATGTGGAGGCGGCCACCCACCTGCACCGCATCGTCCAGCAGGTGAAGGCCAGGGGGCGTCAGGTAGGGGTGTGCCTCAACCCCGCCACCCCCATAAGCGCGGTGGAAGAGGTCCTCCCCTTGGTGGACCAGGTGATGGTGATGACCGTGAACCCGGGCTATGCCGGCCAGCCCTTCCTGGAGGAGGTCCTGGGCAAGGTGCGCCGCCTGCGCCGCCTGTTAGACGAGCTGGGCCTGGGAGCGGAGCTGGAGGTGGATGGGGGTGTGAGCCCAGCCACCGCCCCCCGTTGCGTGGCTGCCGGGGCCACTGTCCTGGTGGCCGCCTCGGCCATCTTCAATGACCAGGCCTCGGTGGCCGAGAACATGGCCCGCCTGCGGGCTGCCCTGGCCGAGCTGCGGGCCTAGGTGCTCTGCTCGATGCGCGGGCAGTAGCAGGGACCGCTATCCTGGGCTTCTAGGCCCTCCCACTCGGCCAGGAGCCGATGCAGGCGGTGGCGCAGCCTCTTTAGCGCCCGTATCTCCTCTTCCACTCGCTGCAAGCGGCGCTCTAGCAGTAGGCGGACGTCGTGGCAGCGACAGCCCCGGGCCAGCAGGTCACGTATGTCCCGCAGCGATAGCCCCAGCTCCCGCGCCCGCCGCACAAAGCGCAAGCGCCGCAGGTCGTCTTCGCTGTAGAGGCGGTAGCCGCCCTCGCTCCTGGCCGGCGATGGCAGCAGCCCCAACCCTTCGTAGAAGCGGACGGTGCGGGGGCTCACGCCGGCCCGTCGTGCCAGCTCGCCGATGACCATGGCGCCCATGCTATCGCCTCCGGGGGCCAGCCCCCCTGCTATCGGTCCGCATCCCTGCGTGCTAGCAGCAATAGCAATCGGGCGGGCAGTCAGGGCAGCAGGAGTCAGCGGGGGCGTCCAGCTCGCCCGCGCGGACGGCCGCCACCAGCCTCTCCCACTGCTGGCGTGTCAGGTGCACCTGGTTCCCCTCCTCGCCGATGATCACCCGGTCGGGGTAGATGGCCACTTCCGGACAGGCGACGCAGTCCGGGCACAGGCTGTAGCGCACGATAGGCCCCATGTCCTCACCTCCCTACTGTGGTCAGCAGGGGCTGGCCCCGGCACCCACGCTACACCTTCCAGCGGCTGGAAGGTCAAGCCCTTACAGGGAGGCCGCCTTCTTAAGGAGGGCGCTTAGGCAGGAGGTGCAGACCTTCAGCCGGCGGGGCTGGCCACCGATGATCACCGTCTTCTTCTGGATGTTGGCCTTGAACACGCGGGGGGTCTTAGGGGCTCGCCTCTCCCAGCGACCGGCATGCTTGTGGCGGATATTACGCCCCACCCTAGTCCCTTTGCCGCACACCTGGCACTTGGCCATGGCCTCTTTGGCCTTTACCGGCCCTCGCCTCCCTGTTAGAATTCGCACGAAGTAGGATAGCACCTGGGCCAGGTATGGGCAAGGCAGAGGCCCTCACCGCCCTTTCGGCAGCCCAGCTGTTTGAGGCCTTAGAGGCGGCCTCCTCCTGGCTGGAGGCCCAAGCCGAGGCCCTCAATGCCATCAACGTCTTCCCCGTGCCCGATGGGGACACAGGCACCAACATGAGCCTCACCCTTAAGTCCACCTTGCAAGAGGGGGCCAAGCTGGAGCCCGAGGCCCGCCCCCTTTCCGTCTCTACCCTTATGGAGGCCCTGGCCCGGGGGGCCCTCATGGGGGCTAGGGGCAACTCGGGGGTCATCCTCTCCCAACTCATCATTGGGCTGGCCCAGGCCTGCCGGGGCAAGGAGGCCCTGGATGCCCCCACCCTGGTGGCCGGCCTGGAGGAGGGGCTCCACTTGGCCTGCCGGGCCATCGCCCAGCCCCGGGAGGGCACCATCATCACCGTGGCCCGGGAGGCGGCCCAGGCCGCCCGCACCCTGGTGGACGGGGGCGAGCAGGACCTGCGGGCCGTCCTGGCCCAGGCGGCCCAGGCCGCCCGCCAGGCCGTGGACCGGACCCCCCAGCTCCTGCCCATCCTGGCCGAGGCGGGGGTGGTGGATGCCGGCGGTCAGGGGCTGTGGATCCTCCTGGAAGGCCTGGCCCGGCACTTGCGGGGCGAGCCCCTAGAGGCCCCCCTGGCCACGGCCACCCGCCTGCAGCGGGACTGGATAGCCCACACCCAAGAGCTGCACGCCACCAGCCCCGCCCTCTATGGCTACTGCACCGAGTTCCTGGTGCAGGGGGAGGGCCTGGACCCCGCCCACCTGCGCTCCCGCCTCCAGGGCATGGGGGACTCGGTAGTAGTGGTGGGCGACGAACGCCTCCTGCGTGTCCACCTACACACTGACGACCCAGGAGCGGCCATAAGCCTGGGTACCCGCCTGGGCGAGCTCCTGGAAGTGAAGGTAGACAACATCCGCCGCCAGGCCGACCGCTTCCTGGAGTGGCACGAGGCCTTCCAGGCCCAGGCCACGGTGGTGGCCGTGGCCACCGGCCAGGGCCTCCTCCAGGTCTTCCGGTCCATGGGGGCCAAGGTGGTGCCCGGAGGCCCCACCATGAACCCCAGCGTGGGCCAGCTCCTGGAGGCCATCGAGGCCTGCCCCACGCCCCAGGTCCTCGTCCTCCCCAACGACAAGAACATCATCGCCTCCGCCCGCCAGGCGGCCCAGATGTCCCAAAAGGAGGTGGAGGTGGTGCCCACCCGCACCATCCCCCAGGGCATCGCCGCCCTCCTGGCCTTCAACCCCGAGCGAGGCCTGGCCGACAACGCCCAGGCCATGGCCGAGGCCGCCCAGGCCGTGCGCACCATCGAGGTCACCCGCGCCGTGCGCCAGACCCGCCTCCACGGCCAGCAGAGCCGAGAAGGAGACATCATCGCCATCGTCGACGGCGAGCTGAAGGTGGTGGCCCCCACCCCCGAGGAAGCGGTGCGCCAGGCCCTTAAGGCCCTGGACGGAGAAGGAGGCCTCCTCACCCTCTACTATGGGGCGGAGGTGGAGCCCCGCACCGCCGAGGCCCTGGCCGCCTCCCTGCGCCAGGACTACCCCAGCCTGGAGGTGGAGGTGGTGGATGGGGGCCAGCCCTACTACTATTACATCGCCTCCCTGGAATAAGGCCCTTTACAGATGGCCACCCTTGGGCTAAAATATGTGTGCCCTCCAGGGTGGGGCAGGGGCCCCATATCTTTTTATCCTTCTGCCACAAGGGGTGATCTCCGACATGACCGACAAGCCCATACCGGTCACCAGAGAGGGGCTAGCCCGGTTCAAGGAGCGGCTGGACTACCTGATCCACGTCCGCCGCCCCCAAGTGGCCAAGCGCATCCAGGAGGCGCGGGAGCTGGCCGGCTCCGAGGCCTCCGGCGAGTTCGAGGATGCCAAGAACGAACAGGCCATGGTGGAGGGGGAGATCCGGGAGCTGGAGCGCATCCTCCAGAACGCCATCATCATCGAGGAGCACCACGACTCCCAGGTGGTCACCCTCGGCTCCACCGTCACCCTCATGGACGAGGAGGGGCGGCTCTTCCGCTACACCATCGTGGGCAGCGCCGAGGCCGACCCCAAGCAGGGGCGCATCAGCAACGAGTCCCCGGTGGGGCGGGCCCTCCTGGGGCGCCGGGTGGGAGAGGTGGTCGAGGTCCAGGTGCCGGCAGGCAAGCGCCGTTGGACCATCGCCGCCCTCACCTAGAAGAGCGCTGGCCTGGCCCTTAAAATGGGCAGGCGGGGCCCCGGGGCCCCGCCTCATCACCTTATGACCAGGTGAGACCCGACCGGTGGACCTGGAAGAGGTCATCGCCCACCGCTTGGCCAAGGTGGAGCGGTGGCGGGCGCGGGGCATCGACCCCTACCCTCACCGCTTCCGCCGCACCCATACGGCCCAGGAGGCCATCGCCGCCCTGGAGGAGGCCGAGGCCCGCGGCGGCCAGCCCCCCACGGTGGTGGTGGCCGGGCGTATCACCGCCGTCCGCCAGATGGGCAAGGCCACCTTCATCGACCTTCGCGACGGCTCCGGCCGTATCCAGACCTATCACCGCCTGGACCTCCTAGGAGAGGAGGCCTACCGAGCCCTGGACGACCTGGACCTGGGCGACTTCCTGGGGGTGGAGGGG
>FWWL01006433.1_pt1:0-12500 | contig 17070 bp, 14 predicted proteins | sample 2228331 | NCBI WGS metagenome assembly FWWL01 (sample SAMEA103939775, study PRJEB20133) | metagenome
TTTTTTAAAATGAGATTTGCATTCATCACAGAGAAAATCAATCATCAAAGGAGTATCTTTCAATGCTTCCCTGCAGGTTGGAACTTTGCAATCCAGCACTCTTAAAGGATTCCTATTAAATCTTCTCTGGCAGTCATTGCAAAGAGAGCTAATCTTGCCATTTAAAAAACTGAATAGTTTTTTCTTATATTCTTGTCTGCATTCTTTACAACCGATGGAGTTTATCTCAAATGCGAGTCTATTAATTTTTAGTTTTTCAAAAAAATTTTTTAAAATATAGAGCAGTTCTGCTTCAACTGAAGGAGATTTAACTCCGAAAACCTCTACTCCAATCTGATGAAACTGTCTGAATCTTCCCTTTTGTGGTCTTTCGTAACGAAACATTGGACCAATGTAGTAAAATTTTCTTGGCGATGGCAGATTAAATAGGCTGTGTTCAATATATGCTCTGACTACTGATGCTGTGCCTTCAGGTCTGAGGGCAACCTTTCTACCCTTTTTGTCATCAAAAATATACATCTCCTTTTCAACAATATCCGTGTCCTCTCCGATACTTCTTAAAAAAAGTTCTGCCATTTCAAGAATAGGAGTCCTAATTTCTTGAAAATTGTATATCTCAAATATATCTTTAGCTTGTTGTTCAATAAACTGCCAGATAATAATATCATCAGGAAGAATATCTTGCATTCCTCTTAAGGTTTTAAAATTCATCAAATGTTCCTCCTCAACTTATCTCAATACAAAAAGTCACAAACACTATTCGCTAACTTCCTCTCCTTCCCTTTCCTTGTCAAAATCAAGCATCCTTAAATGGCTCTCAATGAGTCTTCTCAGTTCTTCCTTAAAATGTCTTCTTATTCCCTTAAGATCAACTATATCTTCATGAATTTTAACGACTTTTTCTTGAGCTTCACGAATAATGTTCTCTGCTTGCATCTCTGCTTCCTTTATTATTAGTTCTGCTTCCTTTTTAGCATTAGTCTTATACTCATCTACAAGCCTTTGAGCTGTCATGAGTGTGTCTCTGATAGTCTGGTCTATTTTTTTATACTCATCTAACTGATTTTCAAGGAGTGCTACCTTTTCTTTCAGCATAGAATTTTCTTTTAGAATTTCCTCCAACTCTTCCCTTATGATCTCAAGGAAAGAGTAAACCTCTTCCATGTCAAATCCTCTGAATTTAACTTTAAACTGCTTCTGCTGAATGTCAAGCGGCGTGATTCTCATGCTAATCCTCCCTTTATTCTATAACCAAGCTCTATGATGCTAAAGATTAAAAATTTCTGCAAAAAATAGATAATAATCAGCAAAATAAGAGGAGAAATATCAATAGGAATTTTTAAGGGCAACAATTTTCTAATAGGTCTTAGGACTGGCTCAGTAACTCCGTATAAAAATCTTACTATAGGATTATACGGGTCAGGTCTTACCCAGGTTATAAGCGCTGCAGCTATTACGATAAATGAGTATATCGTTAATAGAATGTCAAAGATACTGCCTATTGCAATTAAAAAGTTGCCTATTATAAACATTATTGCACCCTTTGGGAAAGTTCTTTGGCTCTTTCTGTTGCTGCCTTTACTGTTTTTAAAAGTATATCTCTCAATGTTCCGTCTGAAAGTACTTTTAACCCTGCCTCTGTTGTTCCACCAGGAGAGGTCACCTTTTGTCTGATTTTATCAGGTGGCAGTCCGCTGTCAAGCAGTTTAGCTGTTCCTATAAATGTTTGTCTTAATAGTTCTGATGCGATATCTTCTGAAAAACCTAATTCTGTTGCCACATCAATTAACTGTTCTAAGATATAGCATAAAAATCCAGGACCACTGCCAGAGAGGGCTGTCACAAGGTTCATGTAGTGTTCAGGCAAAGTGATTACTTTACCTACACTCATGAATATGTCCCTTACAGGTGCTACTATTTTCATCTCAAGGCATTCACAGATAGCAAGAACTGTCATTGCTTCACCTACTGTTGCTGCAAGATTTGGCATTGCTCTTATAAGTTTGTCTGTTTTTAAATAATTTTTTATCAGATTGAGAGGAATTCCTGCTGCAATTGATACGACCGTATGATTTTCAGTTACAGTGTCTTTTATTTCTTCAAGCACTTCCTTAATGTTTTGAGGTTTAACAGCAAGTACAATAATATCGGATTGTTTAACCAGTTCAGTATTGGATTGAGTTGTTTTAATTCCGTAGCATTTCTCAAGATACCTTCTTCTTTCCTCAATAAGTTCAGAAACAATAATGTTTTTTTTACCTTCTTTTATAAGCCCTCTAATAAGGGCTTCTGCCATATTGCCTCCACCAATAAATCCTATCATTTTATTACCTCCTGTTTTATTCTTTCTCCAAAAATTGCTGTGCCTATTCTAACCATTGTTGCTCCTTCTTCTATTGCAACTTCAAAGTCATGGGACATTCCCATTGAAAGTTCTCTAATGGAAGGATTTATTTTTGATAGACTATCTCTGATTTCTCTCAATTTTCTAAAAAAAGGTCTTACATCTTCAGGGTTTTCAAAATAAGGAGGTATTGTCATCAGTCCTTCAACTTGCAGGTTTTTTAAGTTCAAACAGAGTTCACAAAGTTTTTCCACTTCCTCTTCTTTGACTCCATACTTAGTTTCTTCCTCTGATAACTTAACCTGTATGAGTACTCTTTGAGTTTTATTAATCTTTTCAGCCTCTTTATTTATTGCTAAGGCAAGGCGGTCTGAATCTAAAGAGTGAATAACTGTAAATAGTTTTACAGCCTCCTTTACTTTATTGGTTTGAAGATGTCCAATTAAATGCCATTCAATATCAAAGTCTTTTATTTTTTCAATCTTAGATTTTGCCTCCTGAACCCTGTTTTCACCAAAAATTCTCAAACCTAAGTCTGCAGCTTCAATTATTTTTTCAATTGGTTGAGACTTTGAAACTGCCACTAATTTTATATCCTCTGGATTTCTTCCTGCTCTAATTGTAGCATAGGTAATTTTTTTAAAGATAGATGATATTCTTTGCGAAAGCATACTATAATACATTATACATGATTTTTAGAATGTTTGATATATTCACTTTAAGGTGGAAATTAATTCTGCTACTTCTTTTTCTTAATTTTAGTCTCGTGTCATCCCTTTACATCTTCTATACCCAGACAGAAAAAAAACTCTTAAAAGAAATTGAAAGGCAAACTGCTGATCTTACAAAGGCTATTCAAATTGGAGTGGAGGAAGTAACAAGGGGTGGGTCATCAAAACTTTCAGACTACCTGAAAAAACTTGATGCAAAGGGGATTAAGGAAGTCTCAATTATTAGTAATACTCAGGAAATCATTGCAAGTACAAATCCTCAGAACATAGGAAAACCCATTACTCATAGAAAAAAGGAACTAATAATAAAGGCAGAGCTTGGGGAGCCTGTTTTTGAGGAAGAAAATGTCTACAATGTAATTGTTCCAGTAGTGGCTGGAAATGTCCAGTATGGCTATATTCATTTAAGAATTAATAAGGATGATTTCTCTCAAATTTTAAAGGAAAATGCATTGCAAAGAATTTTAGCTACTTTTTTAATTTTCTCTATTGGTATTCTCTTGACATATATAATTGCAAAAAGATACACAAAGCCAATAGATCAACTAAATGAAGCAGCTATAAAAGTAGCTCAAGGAGATTTTTCTTACAGGCTGGATATAAATAGAAAAGATGAAATTGGTAAAATTGCTGAAAGCTTTAATTTTATGATTCAAAAACTTGAGGAAAATAAAATACTTCAGCAGAGACTAAGGGAGGCTGAGTATCTTGCCACTATTGGGCAGTTAAGCAGAACTATTGCCCATGAGATAAGAAATCCTTTGAACTTTATCAATTTAAGCATTGACCATCTTATAGAAAAATTAAGAAAACAAAACCCCGAGTCAAGTGATTATACAAAACTCCTTGAAAACATGAAAACTGAAATATACAGAATAAACAATCTTGTCACAGAATACCTTGAATATACAAAACCTCTTAATCTAAACAGAAGAACTTCAAGTGTTGTTGAAATTATTGATGAAGTGCTGTCTTTGGTTGAAGCAAAAGCCCAGCAAGAAGGAGTTAATATTTACAAGGATTACAAGTTTGATTTTACGCTAAACCTTGATATAGATTTAATAAAAAGCTGTTTATTAAATATTATCACGAACGCATTACAGGCAATGAGGGATTCTGAAATAAAAAATCTTTTTGTTAAAATTGACCTTGTATCAGATGAATTATTGATAAGCATTGCAGACACAGGTGCAGGCGTTCCAAAAGAATTTCTTGATAAAATCTTTGAGCCGTTTTTTTCAACAAAAAGGAGTGGCTTGGGTTTGGGATTACCTTTAGCAAAGAGAGTGATAGAAGAACATGGTGGTAGAATAGAATTTATAAGTGAACAAAATAAAGGAAGCGAAGTAAGAATTTTTCTGCCAATATAAGCATGACAACAATATTAGTCATAGATGATGAACCTCTTCAAAGAGAGATACTTTCAACAATTTTAACGGATGAAGGATACAATGTGTATTCTGCCTCAACAATTGAAGAAGCCAAGAAAATAATTAATGAATACAGCCCCGAAATTATACTGACAGATTTGAAACTTGGAAACGAGAATGGAATTGAAATTCTTAATGAACTCCCATACGAGCCTTTCATTCCTGCTGTAATTGTAATAACTGCGTTTGGAACAATTTCATCAGCAGTTGATGCAATAAAAAGAGGAGCCTTTGATTATTTAACAAAGCCAATTGATAAGGAAATTTTGCTCGTTACAGTTAGAAAAGCACAGGAAAGGATAAGTCTTATAAAAGAAAATTTAAGACTAAGGGAAGAACTCTATGGACAATTTAAGATTGAGGGAATCATAGGGAAATCAAAAAAAATGTTAAAAGTTCTTGATATTGTGAGAAAAGTTACTCCTACATCTGCAACAGTTCTCATATGCGGTGAAAGCGGAACAGGAAAAGAACTTATCGCCAAAGCAATTCATTACAACTCACCAAGAAAAGACAAACCTTTTATTGCAATAAACTGTGCAGCTATTCCTGAAAATCTTCTTGAAAGTGAACTCTTTGGATATGAACCAGGAGCTTTTACAGGAGCAACCACAAGAAAAATAGGATTAATTGAGTCTGCAAATGGTGGCACTCTTTTTCTTGATGAAATTGCTGAGATGCCACTGTTTCTTCAGTCAAAACTTTTAAGAGTCTTGCAGGACAAAGAAGTAAGAAGAATAGGAGGAAAAGAAATAATCAAAGTAGATGTAAGAATTATTGCAGCAACCAATAAAAACTTAATTGATGAGGTAGAAAAAAACAGATTTAGAGAAGACCTTTATTACAGACTGAAAGTAGTCACAGTTGAAATTCCACCTTTGAGAGAGAGAAAAGAAGATATCCCCGAGCTTGTTAGCTTTTTTATAGAGAAATATTCAAGAGAATTCGGGAAAAGAATCTTAGGAATTGAAGAAAAAGCTTTACAAGCACTCCTTGATTATCAATGGCCCGGAAATATCAGACAGCTTGAGACTGTTATAGAGAGAGCAATTATTATTTCTGAAGGAGAGAAGATTACTTTAAAGGACATTCAGGATGAATTAAAACTAACAATCCCTAAAAATGTTCTTGATATTGATATCCCTGATGAGGGCATAAATTACGAAGAACTTGAAAAGGAGATACTGAAAAAGGCACTAATAAAATCAAACTATGTAATTGCAAAGGCAGCAAGACTGCTTGGAATGAGTTATAAAACATTCTGGTACAGGCTTGAAAAATTTGGCTTGTCAGAAAATTTCCCCAAAAGGGAAAACTTTCCCAAATGAGGAAATTAATTTTCAATAAAGTTATTGATATTATTGCAATATATTTTGGCATGAAAGTTGATTAAATATTTTTTAGCCAGAAACTGAAACCCTGTATTAAAAAACAGAAAAGGGAAGGAGGTGAAAAAGGAAGATGAAGAAAATTTTAGCAGTAGTAATGGCATTGGTATTTGCTCTCACAACAGCAGTAGCATTTGCAGAGCAGCCTGCTGCAAAGCCAGCCGAGCCTGCAAAGAAGGCTGAACCAGCCAAACCAGCTGAGCCTGCAAAAAAAGCTGAGGCAAAGGCTGAGAAGAAAGCTGAAAAAGCTAAGGTTAAATCAATTACTGGTGAGGTTACAGCTGTTGACACAGTTGGTAACACAATCACCGTAAAAAGCAAAAAGCAGGAGCTTACAATAGGTGTAACAGCTGACCAGATTAAGGATGTAAAGGCTGGTGACAAGGTTGTTGTAAAATACACCGAGCAGGATGGCAAGCTCACAGCAAAGAGCGTAAAGAAAGCTGCAGCAAAAGCTGAGAAAAAAAATGAAGTAAAGAAAGAAGAAAAGAAGGAAGTAAAGGCTGAAAAGAAAGAAGCAAAACCAGCCGAGAAACCAGCAGAAAAGAAACAGTAATTCTGTAACATAGGGTGGGAGATTTTTCTCCCACCTTTTCTATACTTCAACTCCTCTTTTTCTTAACTCTTCTAATTTTTTCTCTCTACAAGTTTTACATCTAAATTCAGGCTCAGGATCATGCAGTTTATCATAGTTTTTGGTTTTTACTACTCTATATCCTTCACAAATAACACCACAGTCAGCACATCTTACATTTTCTTTAATCTGCCAAAGGGGATAGAATGCTGGAATTTTAAAATGAGACTTAAAAATTGCCTTATCTACAAACCAGAAAACATTGGCAAGCAAAAACTGATTAAGCAAAAAAGCAGGTATAGTATGGATTTTCAGATAATCACTTAAAACATACTGCAGTAATGCTCCAGCAATTCCTGACAATACTATCCATCTACCAAAAACATAAATAAACCATGTTTTCATATACTGACCCTCCTGCAAACAATTTTAATAATAAATTAAATTTTAACATATTTTTGTAGTATAATATTTTTTTAGGCGATGGAGTTCGCCTTTAACCGCCTCTAATTTCAGGGGCTGATAACTCCTACCTTAAAAGATAGAGTTATAACCTGAAAAGGAGGCGTATCATGTTTGAAACCCTGCTTCAAGCTTCTTTATGGTTTTTTCTTGCTGTATTGTCAACAGTAATTGCCACAAAACTGCGATTAGCCACAGCTCTTACTGAAATTGGTGTAGGTGCAGTTGCAAGTCTTGTTATACCTTTATTGTGCTTAAATCTTGGAGAAAACGAGATTTGGATTAAATTTATTGCTTCTGTGGGAGCAATAATGCTTACTTTTCTCGCTGGAGCTGAACTTGAACCTGAAGTATTAAAATCAAGATGGAAAGAAACAATTGCGATAGGATTAATTGCATTTTTAGGACCATTTCTTGGATGTTCTGCTTTTGCCTATTATCTTCTTGGATGGTCAGTTAAGGCAAGCTGGCTTGCAGGAGTTGCCCTTTCTACAACATCTGTTGCGGTAGTTTATGCTGTTATGCTTGAGCTTGGTTTAAACAAAACTGAATTTGGCAAACTCATACTTGCTGCTTGTTTTGTGAATGACCTTGCAACAGTCATTGCACTTGGTCTTATATTTTCGCCCTTTACAGTAAAATCACTGATTTTTATCGTAGCTACAATTTCTTTAGCAGTCTTAATTCCCTTTATTACTCCTAAGATATTCAAAAAGTTCGGAGGAAGACCATCAGAATTTGAGGCAAAATATCTGCTTTTCTTTCTTCTTTGCATTGGTGCTCTTGCTATCTGGTCTGGAAGTGAGGCTGTTCTGCCTGCATATATTATAGGCATGGTTTTGGCAGGAAGTGTTGGTAAGGATCATCAGCTTATAAGAAGGCTTAGAACTCTTACCATAGGCTTTCTTACGCCTTTGTATTTCTTAAGGGCTGGATATTTTGTATCAATTCCAGCTATAATTGGTGCACCAATTCCTCTTTTAGTATTATTGATTGGAAAAATGATAACAAAATTTGTTGGAGTTTATCCTGTAACAAAAATTTTTAAATTCAGACACAAAGAAGGTATGTATACAACACTTCTTATGTCAACAGGACTTACATTTGGCTCTATTTCTGCCTTATTTGGACTGACACATGGAATAATTGACCAGAGTCAGTATTCACTTCTTATTGCTGCAGTTATTGGTAGTGCTGTTATACCTACAATCATTGCAAATGCTTTTTATCTGCCAAAATATCTCTTGCCAAAATCAAAAAAGGAGGTTTAAGCAATGTGGAAAAAAATTCTTGTAGCCTTTGATGGCTCTCAAGAGGCTTACAAGGCTCTTGATTTTGCTTTAAAACTTACAAAAGAGTGCCCTGCAAAGGAAAGGGAAATTATTGTTCTTTCTGTAGCACAGCCACCTGAGCCTGCTGATATAAGCGAGGTTAAAGCTGTCATTGACAGTGCTACGGAATATTACAAAAGAGAATACGAAAAGATTAATTCAATTGCAAAAGAGAACGGAATACAAGTAAAAACCGAAATTATTGTAGGCCATCCTGCAGACCAGATTGTAAGATATGCAACAGAAAATAGTGTTGATTTGATAGTTATGGGACAAAGGGGACTTTCAAAGATTGAAAGGTGGCTTCTTGGCTCAGTATCAAGAAGAGTTGCCACTTATGCAACATGTCCTGTTGTAATAGTTAAATAAGACTTGAATTTGTTAAAATTTTAAATGGACCCTGTTACCCATACTCTTTTAGGTATAGTTGTTGGAAAAACATTAACCAGAGATAAATTGCTCTTTGCAATACTAATTGTTTCTTCCTTACTTCCAGATTTGGATATGATTCTCCTCCTTCATAGTAAAGATCTCTTTCTTACCTACCATCGCGGAATAACTCATGGAATTCTGTTTTTGTTGATTATACCTTTAATTTTTACTTTAATTTTTAGGAAAAAATATGGATTTTTTAAATTTTATGCTATTTCCTTCATTGGCTATGCACTTCATCTTTTTCTTGACCTTACAAATCAATATGGCACAAAAATTTTGTCTCCCCTTGACTGGACATCATACAGTCTTTCTCTGACATTTATAGTTGACCCGTATGTGTTACTGCCTTTTTTATTTGCAGTTTTACTGTCAATTAAGTTTAAAAAACAGATGAAAATTTTTTTAATTTTTTCAATCGCTTTTGTTGCAATTTACATATCAGTTAAAGCTTATCTTAAGACAGAGGCAAGGGATTTTTTAAAATTTTTTTAATTTTTTCAATCGCTTTTGTTGCAATTTACATATCAGTTAAAGCTTATCTTAAGACAGAGGCAAGGGATTTTTTAAAACAAAAAATAGAAGCTCATCAATACAGAGTTTATCCTTTACCAAATGATTTTCTAAGATGGTGGTTTGTGGCAAGGCATGCAAACGAATATATGACTGGATTTGTTGACCTTTTTACAAAAAAAGTTTATATTGATGAGAAATATCTTATAAAAAATGACGATGCAATAAAAAAATCAAGAGAATCTGACTCAGTAAAAGCCTTACTTGATTTTGCAAAACATCCTGTTGCTGAGGTAAAAAAAGAAGGAGATGTGACAGTTGTTATATGGAAAGAGCTTTCATATAAATATTTGCCTAATGAGAGATTTACTGCAAAAGTTTGGCTTAAAGAAACTCCAAATGGTTATCAAATTATAAATTCTAAGCTTATAATATGAAGGTTTGTGAAATTTTTGCCAGCATTCAAGGTGAAAGCTCTCTTGTTGGAATTCCTATGATTTTCACTAGATTAAGCGGTTGCAATCTAAGATGCAGCTATTGCGATACAACTTATGCCTTTGAAAATGGTAAAGATTATACTGTTTCAGATGTAATAAAAGCCATTAAGCGGTATAATTTTAAATATGTTGAAATTACAGGCGGGGAGCCTTTGCTACAGCATGAAATTTATGATTTGATGGATGAACTTTTAAAAAATTATAATGTAGTTCTTGAGACAAATGGCTCCTTATCTTTAGAGAAAGTAAATCCTGCTGTAAAAATTATAATGGATGTAAAAACGCCTGGAAGTGGAATGAGTGATTACAATTATTTGGAAAATTTACAATTTCTTAAAGAAACTGACGAAGTTAAATTTGTGATAACTGACAAAAATGACTATGAATGGGCAAAGCAGTTCATAAAAGAGCATTCTATAAAAGGAAGAGAAATTCTTTTCTCTCCGGCTTTTGGTTTACTTGATGCAAAAGAACTTGCCCAATGGATTCTTGAAGACTCTCTGGATGTAAGACTTAATATTCAACTTCATAAATACATATCTGTTAGGTAAACATTTATTGAATTTTATTTGTTCCCTAATTATATGGTTCTCATATGTCATTGCAAGCGAAGCAATCTCAGAGAATGCTTTTGGGAGCATTTCGTGAGCGAAAGAGTGGCCACCTCTTAAAATAATGCTTGAGAATAACACAATGAGGTTTAACAAAAAAGCAAGGGAATCTGCTCTTTTCAGACTCCCTTGCTTTTTTAAAAACTCTCTTTAAATTAAAAGAATCTTTTATGATTTTCTGGGTTCAATGGTATCGCTTATAAGCATTTTTAGCAACTTCAACCTACTTGGATGTTTCAATTTTCTTAATGCCTTAGTTTCTATCTGTCTTACCCTCTCTCGAGTTATTGAAAGATATCTACCTACTTCCTCAAGTGTGTGGTCTCTGTCCTCTCCGATACCAAACCTCATCTTGATTACCTTTTCTTCCTTTGGCGTTAATGTTTTAAGAACCCTTTGTATGTGCTCGCTCAATTCAATCCTTTCAGCATCAGAAAGTGGAGACGGAGCATTTTTATCTCCGATAAAATCTTCCAGTTCTGTATCTTCATCTCCAATCGGTGTCTGCAGTCCAATTGGGTCCTGAATTGCTCTGAATACTTCTTCTACTTTTTTAACTGGCACACCAAGCTTTTCAGCAATTTCCTCATTGCTCGGCTCTCTTCCAAGCTGCTGAGTGAGTTCACGGGATGCCTTAGTAACTCGGTTATAAAACTCCATCATATGCACAGGAACTCTTATTGTCTTTGTTTGGTCTATTAGCGCTCTTGTAATTGCCTGCCTTATCCACCAAGTAGCATATGTAGAAAACTTAAATCCCTTTTCATACTTAAACTTATCTACAGCTTTCATTAAACCAATATTACCTTCTTCAATTAAATCAAGAAGTGGCAATCCTCTTCCAACATAATTCTTTGCTATATTTACCACAAGACGTAAATTTCTCGTTATAAGCTCATTTTTTGTTTCTTCTACAAGACATTTTGCTTTATAAATTTTATTCCACACATCTTTTAACTCTTCTATTTTTAAACCTGTTTCGTTTTCTATCCTTTTTATTTCAGAATAAACTTCTTTGTAAAGATTTTCAAGCTCTTTTGTATTTTTTCCTTCCTTTTTTGATTCATTTATAATTTTTCTTAAATTTTTTAGATTTCCGTATTCTTTAATTTTTTCTTCTGCCTTTTCAAGGTCATTAGTTAAATTTTCCAATTTTATGATTGTTCTATTGACTGCCTCATCTATTTTTTCATCTTCTGTTAATAGCTCAAGTTCTTCTTTTTCTATTTCATCTAAAACTTTTTTATAAATAGGTAAGGTTAATACCGTCTCTTTTATGATGGTTTTTCCTTCTTGTAGCTTTCTGGCAAGTTCAATTTCTTCATCCTTTGTGAGAATAGGAATATCGCCCATTGAATTAAAGTAAGCCTGTACTAAGTCTTCAACATGTTCTTCCTCTTCTATTTCCTCCTCTTCTTCCAAAAACATCTCTTCTTCATCAACAACCCTAACTCCCATATCGCTTAAAACATCAATCAGGTCTTCAATTTCTTCAGGAGAATAATACTCAGAGGGAAGTGCTTCATTAATCTCATCATATGTTAATCTTCCTCTTTTCTTGCCAAGATTTACTATTTCTTCAAAAATATCTCTTTCTTTCATATTCCTTAGCCCTCTTAACAAAAATTTATCTTACTATTTAATGTTACCAAATTTTTTAAAAATTTCAAGACATTTTAAAGATTTTTAAATTCAAAATAAATAAAAGAGAGAAAGGAATTATCCTTTCTCTCTTTACCTGAAAAATTTTTTTGACAAGAAGAAGTAAAAGAGTAAGTCAAGACACACGGCCTATTAGTACTGGTAAGCTAAACACCTTACGGTGCTTACACTTCCAGCCTATCAACCTGGTAGTCTACCAGGGGCCTTTAGGTCCTGAGTTTCCTCAGGACGGGAGACCTTATCTTGGGACGGGCTTCCCGCTTAGATGCTTTCAGCGGTTATCCCTTGCGGACATAGCTACCCAGCATTGCCGCTGGTGCGACAACTGGAACACCAGAGGTCCGCCCACCCCGGTCCTCTCGTACTAGGGGCAGCCTCCCTCAAGTCTCCTACGCCCACAGCAGATAGGGACCGAACTGTCTCACGACGTTCTGAACCCAACTCACGTACCGCTTTAATGGGCGAACAGCCCAACCCTTGGGACCTACTTCAGCCCCAGGATGCGATGAGTCGACATCGAGGTGC